>JGI20213J14113_1000162_pt1 | contig 14493 bp, 16 predicted proteins | sample WetSurMetagenome_3_FD_14113 | JGI IMG/M metagenome (IMG submission 14113) | reverse complement strand
CGCCTGTTGAACTTTGATGTGGTTATAAGATAGTTAATCAGAATCCAGAGCTAAATCCTTGCTATTTCCAAATGTATGTTCAGTCTTCTCAGACCGTCTTTTGAAGTGGTCAAAGAAGGACGGATTTNATTGGACTGAAAAATGAGGGCAAAATATTCCTCACCCTGAAAGAGCATCGTCCTGACTTGCTAAATGCTCTGCTGTTGGATTCTTTTTTCNTTTCTGATTAAAGCTANAAATGCAGCAAAAATTGTTGTCAATAGTTGTAAAAATGGTGATATAATTATCATTAGGATCAGCCACCCGATAAAACTGGTTTCAGGGTCGTAAAGAATATAAGGGTGCCCAAAATTTTGAATGTCTGACGATGAGTCGATATTAATCAGAATTGCACTTGTCCAGACAATTAACATTATTAAAAATGTAAAAATAGCTGCCAGAAATGAAAATCTATATATTTTCTGATATTTCTGATAATGATGTTCAGTGGAAGCAGCAACTCTATTAGAAATATACCAGCCTAACGGGAATCCTAACAAAATACAAAATATTGGTACGCCCATACCTGCTCCTGCACAAATTATATCGATCAGGATGTAAATAATAACAACTTTTGCGTTTATTTTTTTAAGTTTTTCCATGTTCCTGTCTGATTAAAGAATAGCAATTGCGTATTGATTGTTAATATGTCTATTAAAGATAAAGATATTTAACCAATTACGGAGTTATTACAAACCAAAAGAGGTTGTGTGAAAAAGCCTGTGACCCTGATCATCTGTATCAAATTAAACACCCAAATCCAGAGTTAAATCTTTGTTGTTTATCACTACTGTCCGACTAAAAGCATAAGGCTTCGCTCAGAATGACAAGTGTTTATAGAGTTGGAGAATGGAGAGGGGGTGGTTGTTTATAAATGTATATTAAGTGCTCTCGGGTAAATAAATTTGACTTTAAATAAACTGTGACATAATTTTGTTAATAAATTATTGGAATACAAACTCCTATTAAGGAGACTAATTGGCAAAAATAAATGCGCAGAATCTGGTTTTACCTTCTATTAATAAACTTTCTCCTGGTTTTAAGTTGTGAAAAAGAGAAGAATATCTTCATGAACCTAAAACCTGGACCAGTGTATGGAAGTATAAGTGATAAAGACGGGAATTCTTATAAAACCCTCCTTATAGGTACGCAGACATGGATGGTTCAAAACCTTAAAACCACAAAATACAATGATGGTACTTTTATTCCAATTGTATCTGATTTATCATCCTGGGACAATCTTTTAAGCCCTGGATGTTGTTGGGATGACGATTTTCCTTCATATAAAAAGACTTATGGGATTTTATATAACTGGTATGCTGTCAATTCAAACAAATTATGTCCTGTAGGTTGGCATATTCCGACCGATCAAGAATGGAGTCAAATGATAACTTACTTGGGGGGGGTGATGATAGCAGGTGGAATGCTTAAAGAATCCAGTCTTAACTATTGGAAAACTCCCAACAAAGGGGCCTCCAATATGTCCTATTTTTGGGGACTTCCAGGAGGCATGATTGAAAGTTCTGATTCATCGTTCCAAAGAATTACGGAAATGGGCTGCTGGTGGACAAGTACTTCGCACAATAAAGACATGGCCATTGCGAGGGTAATGTATTATAGTAATGAGTCTGTTCGGGAGGTTTTTTATCCCAAAAAATGCGGTTTGTCCATACGTTGTATTTGGGATTATTAGCATATCAGACCGTCTTCTGAAGTAGTCAAGGAAGGACGGATTTTCCACAAGATTAAACTCCTTCAGAACCATAGTATAAACCTTTATTTGGTACGAGATTTACGCCAGGTTTTAGAGAAAATTTCGATGCTTTGAACGATAAATTTTATTGCTATTCCTCTTCCTCACCCACAATCTTGATTGCCCCAATTTCCAGAAGTCCTTCAAACATATTAGCCGCACCGCCATGTTCAACAATTTTGTTATCGACGATTTTATCTATATTAACTCCAGTTACTTCCATTTTCTTTCCAGTTGGTTTAATTCCCATCCAGGAGCCAGTATGTGTCCCTTTCATTGTATAACAGGTCGCCACAAAATCTCCTTCTTCTATCTGATTATCAATTGACAATTTTAAGTCAGGATAAGTATTTCGAACTCCTAAAATATGCTCCTTAGCCCCCTCAATCCCAATGGCATACTTCTTATTATTATAAATCTCAACATAATCCGATGAAATAAACTGTGTAATTATTCCTATATCTCCTGTATTAACTACTTTCTCAATATAGTTCTTTACGATTGATTTGTTATCGGGTTTCATTGCTTATATAATTGTGGCAAAGTCATTATAATTAGACCTTATTATCTTTTTCAATTAATCTTGATATTGTATCGCATTTAAAGCACTTTCTATTGTGAATTGAGATTAATCCGCCACAATTTATACAGTGGTATTTCTTGTATTGTGCTTCGATAAATTTGTCGATTCCTGTTTTCTTTATCTCCTCCAAATTTTCTTTCATACTCATTTTGTAGTTAGTCTTATATCTGGTGTCAATCCGATTGATTTGTTGGCAAGGATAGTAGTTGCATTCAAAACAAAAAGAAGCGTTACCTCTTGAAATATTTCCCGGTCCCAAACAATTTTTGAAAAGGTATGTGCATCTTTTGTTTCTTGGCCGACAGCCAATGCATTGGCTTAGCTTTAATTTATTAATGTAAGAAAGATATCTGCTACAAATAGCACAATTCATTCCACATGGTGCTATAAGTTCTTTCGAAATTGGATTTATTTCATTCATTTATAATACCTTGCTAGCTTCTATTTTCGAGTTCCATTAAACTGTTTTAACCTTGTTGAAACGCTAATTAAAGTTATAAATAATTGATCAAATTTGGAGTTATAACAGAATATACAAAAGCCTAAACATNCAGTTAGATCCAATCTGTTTAATTATGTATGCCATACTTTGTCAGACCATCTTTTNAAATGGTCAAAGAAGGACGGATNTTCTTGACCGAAAAATGAGTTGGAAATAACNCACCCCCTACANGAGCATCATCTTAAACTGTAAATGGCAGAGATAAAGCCTCGATGGGTCTATTCTTTTAGCACTGTTTGTGTTATGTTCTGCCNTTATTTTATTNTTCTNNGCNGCAATGGTTTTAAAATAGGAGGATCATAATATGAGTAGCAATTGTTTTTGATAGTAAAATGGTGTAAATTGTTCTTCAGAGAACTATTGAAAATTTCGTGCTCAGGAGACGGATAAATTACCAGTAATAAATATTATTTGGAAATGATGGATCATTTTAAATATATATAAGATGAAAACAAAAAATCAATATGCAGGAATTCGTTGGATAGCTCGTGTCGTTGGAACACTTTTAGTTCTGTTTACTCTTTTTATGTTTATTGGAGAAATGCTAGACGGATATCAAAGGAATGGTAAACTCGAAACATTTAACATTTTACAAATCATTACATTTATTTTTTGGTTTTTGGGATTGGCAGGACTGATCTTAGCTTGGTGGAAAGAAGGTGCTGGAGGTATTTTTTCGTTTATCTGCACGGTCATTTTTCTTATTCTGGTAAAGGTTAATGCAATTGTCAATCCTGAAGCCAGATTCACAGTTATTCTTTTCATTTTTCTTATTCCTTCTGTTTTATTTATCATTTATTGGTGGTTGACAAAAAAAACTGCTCAAAAAGAGCAACATTAAAAAACTAAGGGGACTTGCTTCATAGACAATTCATCTCCTCTTGCCTAACTATCTCAGCTTTTCAGTAAGAATGGTTTGCCTATTGACTCCCAACCCAGAGTTAAATCCTTATTGTTTCCAGATGTATGTTAAGTCTTTTCAGACCTTCTTTTGAAGTGGTCAAAGAAGGACGGATTTTGAAGAAAATCACATAATTTCAAATCTAATTTCAGGTGATAAGAGGTTTGAAGATATTAGCGTTTGGACTATTATTTGACAATTATCTTTCTCTTTCCTAACTTTATCCTAATGAATATCTCCGCCCAATGGCAATCTGGACCTCTGAAATAAAAGAGCTTGAGAAACTTTATGAATCACTCAAAGGTCAGTTCCCTGAAATTGAGAANGAATTAGGACATCTAATTAAAAGTGAGGATGATAATGTTGTCATGCTCTATTCACGTAGATGTCTGGAAGTTATTATTACTGACCTGTGTGAGTGTGAATTAAAAAGACCCAGAAAAACCGAACCTCTGAAAGGGATAATTGACAAACTGCATAAGGAAGAAAAAGTTCCTCCAAACATTATTACTTCAATGCATGGATTGAACGAGCTGTCTACCTTTGGAGCCCATCCTAAAGATTTTGATACTGAACAGATAAAACCAGTTCTTATTAATCTTTATATTATCATCAAGTGGTATTTAAAGTATAAGCATTTTGAGATTGTTGGTAAATCAAAGTCAGAGGAAGAAAAGAGTGGAAGTAAAAACCTGACAATTTCCACAACAGAAAAATCAATAATTGTTCTTCCCTTTGAGAACATGAGCTCTGATCCTGAACAGGAATATTTCAGTGATGGATTGACAGAAGAAATTATTACGGATCTTTCATATATTGAAGGATTACTCGTTATTTCCCGTAACTCTGCAATGACTTTCAAAGGCCAAAAGAAAAAAACAATAGAGATTGCCAGCGAGGTGAATGTAAGGTATGTTCTGGAGGGAAGTGTTAGAAAGTCAGGAAATAACATTCGGATTACAGCCCAGTTAATTGATGCATTGACTGACGCTCACACCTGGGCCGATAAGTATAGTGGTACTTTGGATGATGTGTTTGATATTCAGGAGAAAGTATCCCAATCTATCGCTGAAGCTCTGAAGATAAAACTGGTACCCGAAGAAAAACAGAAGATTCTTGCAAGACCAATTGATAACTTCCAGGTATATGATCTGCATATTAAAGCTCAAAATGCTTTATTGGCATCAACAGACGAGGGATTTAAACGAGCACTTCAATATATAAATCAAGGTTTGGAAATTATTGGCGAGAATGAAATTTTGTATGCAGATATGGGTCAAGTTTACATGCTTTATATAGAAAGGGGAGTTGACAGGGGAGAAATCAACTTCAAGAAAGCCCAGGAATGTGCCGAAAAGGTTTTTTCTCTAAATCCAAACTCTGCTAATGGCCATTATCTTATGGGACATCTAAAAATGTGGAGAGGTCATATTAAGGAAAGTATGAAAGATCTCATGCAGGGTCTTTCCATTGATCCAAATCATCATAATTCTGCATTTTTTCTTACTGTGATTTATATTACATCGGGGAAAGGGGATTCTGCAAGACCAATTATTCAAAAGATATTAAAAACCGATCCGATGAATCCATCGAGCTACTTAATATCNGGAGAGGCGGAAATATTTGATGGACAATTTAATCAAGCCGTTGGTTATTTACGGAAAGGATATGAACTTGAACCTCTTCCAGTCCTGAAGTTCTGGATAGCGAAGGCACTTGCATATAATAATGAATTAAAAGAATCTCGTAAATTATTATATAGTGTTAGCCTTGAGGCTCCTGGTTCACATTGGGCTCAAATGGCTTTATTTCTTTTGTATGCCATTCAGGGAGAAAAATCAAAAGCTTTAGAGATTGTTACAGAAGATTTCGTTACCACTATGAAGGACGATGCATGGTTTGCCATTTGGACAGCAGAGTCTTATGCATTGATGGGCTTTAAAGAAGAATCAGTAGATTGGATTGAAAAAGGAGTGCATTGTACATTGCCTTTTATAAATTACCCTTTTCTTTCAGAAAGTGATCCTCTTTTGGAAAACATCCGCGGTGAGCAGAAATTCAAAAAATTAATGGAACATGTAAAATATGAGTGGGAGAACTTTGAAGTATAAATACTTGTTGTTCCCAAATGTATATTAGTTGTTTTCAGACCTTCTTTTGAAGTGGTCAAAGAAGGACGGATTTTTCACTTAGTTTCAGGTTTAGCGTATTTTTAATAAATCATTGGAATCAATCTCTTTGTCCGCTTTTGATAGTCAATATATTTTTGTCCCATCTGTTCGATCATAAATTTTTCTTCAACAATTATACGATTCAGATATCCCAACAAAATCGGAACAATCATTAATAAAATAGATAACCAATTGGATAAAGAGGTAGAAATCCCAAGAAATATAATCAACTGTCCCAGATAACCAGGATGTCTTATGATTCTATATAATCCCGACTCAATTAACTCATGATCCTCAATCTTTGTCACTGTATAGGTGAATTGTTGTTTAAGAATTAATATTGAGGTCACTCTGATTATTAATCCAATAATTACCAAGATTGAGCCAATTACAAAAAAGGTATTCCAATGATAAATCCTCCCTATTTTGGTTGCAGCCATAATAAAAGAAAGCCAATAGCCTATTGAGATCGTGATTATAAGCAACCAAATACTCCCTTTGTCACCCGATTTAGATACATTTTTTTTACTTTTTAATCTCCTGCTCATGAAGATCTCAAAGAATCCATATAGCATTGAAAAGGCAATAATTAAAATCAATTTTATATTCATAGTTGTTATGTGGGCTTAAGTTGTGATCGATTATAATCCTATAGGTATTGTCTTGAGTTATGGAATAGTCAGGGTACCTAAAATTTCATTAACAGATATAAAGTTACTCAAATTATGTTTCATATCGATTACAAAGTTGTCCCAGAGTCAATTGTGGTTCATTCACCTTACTGTTATAACTACATTGCCCTTTTTGTGTCCTTTGTCCACATATCTGTGAGCCTCTACAATCTGCTCCAATGTGTAACATCTATCAATAACAGGTTTTATTTCCCCTGCCTCAATAAGCTCTTTGAGTAGTAATAAATATTCGATATCTATCTTTGGGGTTCCATCATCGACTGAGATGTATTTCCCGTTAGGGGTAATTGCTTTCTTGAACAGTAATTTTAATTTTGAACTTTTTCTTTTCCCTACAGCATCGAAGACAAAATCATAAAGCTCTCCTTTTTTCGTTAAATCCTCAATTGTGTAATCAATTACATCATCGGCTCCCAGAGATTTCACTAACTCTAAATTTGTAGTACTGCAAACCCCAGTAACTTTTGCTCCAAAGTGTTTGGCAATCTGTACCGCAAAAGTACCAACTCCTCCAGAAGCACCATAGATAAGAACTTTTTGTCCGTTTTGGATATTCCCATTTTTAAGAAAATACAAAGCTAAAGTTCCCCTGCTAGGAGCAGAAGCAGCTTCTTCATAGGTTACATTAGAGGGTTTTAGTTCCATAATACAGTCTGTGGGCATACACAATCCGTCTTCAGGCAGACAAGTATACTCAGCATAAGCACCAAAACGCTTCCCTGTAAATGCATAAACCTGGTTACCTTTCTTAAACCGTTTTACATCCTTACCTATCTCTTCAATTTCTCCAGCTAACTCTAACCCCAATATTGGTTTTCTTGGTCTCCTAAAACCAACGAATATCCGCATTGGGAGCCAAAGTAAAATATTTACTTTGCCACTTCTAATGATACAGTCCGATACTGTAGCTGACGCTGCATATATTTTTATCAGCACTTCATTGTCTTTAGGAATTGGTTTTTCAACTTCTTTGAGCTGAAGAACTTCTGGTGGTCCGTATTTTGTACATACAATGGCTTTCATCCTTCTATCATTTCAGATTTATTTTTTCATTGAGTTATTATCGATTTATAATGACGAAATTCCTTTATATGTCAACTAAAGGTAAACATATTTGACCAATCAGGGAATTAGTGTAAAGCGGACTCATTGGCAACATTTGTTCTATCAGATTGACCACCAACATCCAGTGTTAAACTTGTTGTTTCCAATTGTATGTTTCGTATTATCAGACCTTCTTTTGAAGTGGTCAGATAATAAAAGGACGGATTTTGAACATCGGGTAAGGTTATAGGAAATTAATTCAAGAGTTCATTTAAAATAAAAGCAGGAGTCAAAAACCTCAATTCCATTGTTCCCTGAATATGATTCACAAGAGTATTTCTTTTTTAGGTTATATGTTATTTGAAACTGTAGATAACAACCAAATTACAAATTTCAATTCTGGTTATATTCTGGTGAGTTCTGGGACATCTTGTTGAGAGGTTAAGGAAAAAAAGGATTTCAAAAGAAGATCTATTGCAGGAGGTCTTAAAAACAAGTATTATATTTAAGAAGCAATTACTTAACAACATCATATGAAAACAAGGAAAGTTATTCTTTGTTTTGGCAAATTGAATTCTTAGGTTAAACAATTACAGAATATGAGGAAAGAATTTAATAAAGCAGTTTTGACAGGTTTGGAACAAACAAAAAATACTGCTCCAGATATTATTACAGAAACCGATTTAGTGCATCTGCCCATGATTGTTCAAGAATACCTCCGCTATGTGGGAGTCGTCGGGAAGGAGAAATTACATAATATGCGTGTTGTCCTCGGCGGTAGAATGCGATCGAATCCTGGAGGATCCTGGATGAAACTAACATCAGTACAATATAATTTTTTCTATAATCCTGTCCGAGTGTTTTATATTAAAGCAAAGAAAGCAGGTATCTCAGCTATAGGATTACACATATACAAAAACAAAAAGGCAAGTTTTATAGTTAAATTACTAGGACTCTTCAAGATTATAGACGCAAAAGGAGAGAAATTGGATCAAGGCGAAACCGTAACTTTCTTTAATGATATGTGCCTTCTTGCCCCAGCTACCCTTATCAGCAAAAATATTCAATGGGAAGAGAGAGACCCACTTTCTGTCCTGGCGAAATACACCAATGGCAAAATAACTATCAGTGCCAAATTGGTTTTCAATGAAAAAGGGGAACTGATAAATTTTATCAGCAATGACAGATTTGAAACCGATGGGAAAAAATACAACAATTATCCTTGGTTAACCCCAGTAAAGGGGTATAAACAATTCAATGGTTTTAAACTTTGCTCGGAGGCATCAGCTGATTATGAGCGACCTGATGGGACTTTCACCTATGCACAGTTTATTGTTAAGGAAGTTGAGTACAATTGTCAAGAATTAAAATGAAACCTTTAGATAATTACTAATTGATACTTCTGAGAATATTTGAAGTGGTCTTCTGAAATGTTTAGTGTTCCCAGACCTTCTTTTGAAGAGGTCAGAGAAGGACTGATTTTGAGCAAAATCAATAAAAATAATTTATCGGAACAAGATTCTTAAACTGCCTGGTTATTTAACAATTTTCCATGCTATTCTCTGTGCTGGTACAACTTGAGAAGAAGGCTGTAGAGTAGATTTTTCAAATTCAATTCTAAAGTTTTCTCCAAATTCATCACAAGCTGAAGTAATCATATTTACATAATCTTCAATAAGTATAAACTTGGCCAGATTCAGTGTGGTTTTATCATAATAATCTAGTGCCTGTTGATAAACAAAAACTTTGCCACCAAAAATATTATATTCCTCAACTTTGTCAGTAACATCAATCCTCTCATATCCGATTTCTCTTTTATCGAATTTGATGAGATCTTCTTTTGACAATAAATATAAAATACAGTTTATCTTACTACCCTCTTGGGATTCAACGTTTAATTGTACAATTCCATCAAAGGGAATGCTATCATTATTTTGTAAGATAAAACCATAAAATTGAGGAGCTTTTGGGTTATTTGGCATAGGATCATTGAGTGGACGATAACTTGTCCATGCTCTAATAAATCCATTTAAATGAATTAAGTATGAAGAGTTGTTATATTGGTGTCCCAGGGTTGATTCCAAACTTTTTAATGACATTAGCGAGCCGTACCCGACCATGCCTGCAAAACCTTCCTGTATTTTAATTGTATCCTTTTGTTGGGCAATGCAATAAGCAGATAACAGCATGAGACTTATAAACGTAAATGATAAAATCCTTAGTGGTTTTTTCATGAGGCTTTATTTGTGGCTAATTGATTAAACTAAGATATATGTAAGTCAAGTATATAAAGGCAATTTAAACCAATAAACAGGCGAAGTCAAATAAATCTTAGTCATTTCTTTAGAAATCTTGGTGTTTAAACACCAGGGACCTTAGTCCTGAGGTAAGAAAAACAATTGGATACCTGTGGAACAAATATGGCCGTATGTTGCCGATTACAGCTTTTAAGAAACGCGCTGAGATCCAATGAGGGAAACTGTTAATAAAAAATGTGTTAAAAAGCTAAGGGCTGGTAAAAGTCTATCAGACAAAGGAAACAAAAAGGTTGAATTACTTTTTTTCAATCCAATATTCCCCCGCCCACTCGACAAGATAGATGTTTTTAGAAATATATCTACCCTTTGCGGTAGCAGCCCCCTGGATGTTTTTGAACTTGCCTGTACCGTGCACCCAGGTTAAATTGACTTCTTCAATAACTGCGACAGGTGTCCCATCTGCAGAAAGCGTGGTAGTAATTTTGCCTTCAAATTTTCCAAAAGCACTATCGTCCTTTTTCTTAGTTATTGAGTAGCCCTGAATAGGTCCGTTAAAATTAACAAGATCAGAAGTAACAATGTTAATTACCTGAGCTCCATTCATATAATCAGTCTCACCCGTACTAACATTAACTCCTTCAGCTTCAATTATGGAAAGTATATGGCCCTCGATGTCACTAATATTGATCCTTTCCTGCCTGGTATAAGCAATGGTCTGCTTTCCAGCGACTTTGAATTTATTAAGTCCTTCCATGATTTTCACCTCCTTCTATTTATAATGTTTTAGCCCTCAGCTTATTAAATACATTCGTGGATTTTACGCTAAACAATATTTAAAATCGAAGTTACAATGGAAATAAGTCAAAATCAAATATATTTTCGCCACTTAATATTTAAATGCTATATCTGAGATTGTTTAATTTGGTTTTTTGATATGTTAAGTCTTTTCAGATCTTCTTTTGAAGTGGTCAAAGAGTGACGAATTTTTTTGACCGAAAAAATGAGTTGGTCATATTCCTCCACCAATAAAAGCATCATCTATAATAGGCCGATGTAGCAAAATGATGGCAAATTATTAATATATCAACGCATTATAAAAGGGAAATGCCGCTTGAGTAAATTTCGGAAAATCTTAATTCAGTTTAGCAAGATTATTTATTTGTTACAAATAAAATAAAGTGTTTTTTTATCAAGAGGCTAAAGAGTATCTATTATCATTTAACAATAGTAAAACGAAAGTATTCTACCATTTTTAACTTACTAAGTAATACATCTTTGGATGCATTTTTATACAAAACATTACTATGAATCGTATCATAAATAGCCTGATTTGGCCAGTATCCTTCCATCATAAATCTATTATCCTTATTTGCATCACCCTGGATAAGCCATAATTTATATCCAGCATCAGGATATCCTATAGAATCAATAGCCTTATTTATTTTCTCTATTGATGCTAAACATTCTGATGGTGCAAGACCTAACGTATCTTTCCAAAAACTTACACTTACTAATGTATTTTCAATTTCGGTAGCATTTTCAGAAATTTTTGCTTTTTGTGTACAACCTCCGATTATCAAAGCGATAATCAAGCTTAAAAAAATAGCCCTTTTCATAAAAAAAGATTTTAGTTATTAATTCATAATCAGTTAAAGTTACACCCATATAAATCAAAAGTCAATTTTATTTTTCACCACATAATCCCTAAAGGCTACATTTGAAATTGTTTGATGTGGTTTCCAAATGTATGTTAAGTGTTTTCAGACCGTCTTTTGAAGTATTCAAGGAAGGACGGATTTTTCATTCAAACTTTGTCTGACATAAAATCAAAAGCTCCCTTTCTCAGATTAATCCCATATTCAAGATATGCTTTGAGACAGGCAAGGAAGTTTGCCCAACCAGCCGTATTTCCTTTAAGCCATTTAATCCCAGCTTCATCATTTACTCTGCTTTTCTCTGATATAGTCACGAGGGTTGAGCCTTCTCCCCTTGGAGTAAGCGTCATTTCTACCAGAAGTTCAGTGCCTTCCACATCCCAATAATATGAAATGTATTCATCCCTTATTATTTTACTTACTCTGATAGGAAATTCCATATCAAATTCAGGGAATTGCCACATAATTTGTTTGCCAGTTTCCATCTTTCCACTGCTTTTTGATATGAAATAATTTGACATTTTAATTGGGTCAACTATCGCTTCAAATACTTCATTAACAGGTTTTAGTATCTGAATGGCTGTTTTAATTTCGAGGGATTGGTCTTTCATTATTACAAATTTAAACTTTTCCTATTGATAGGTAACGAACAATTAATCGTAAAGTTCAGAATATTCCTATTAGTATGGTCCTCTATTCTCCTCAATTTTTCTAATTCTGCATCAGTTCCATCTAATAAATGGCCAATCTAATAATCCTCTTCAATTGTAAAAATCTCAAATTGGCCGCCCATACTCAGGGCTAATAGTTATTGTAAAAGTTTGTATGTTAAGTATTATCAGACCTGATTTTGAAGTGGTCATAGAAGGACGGATTTTTTTGACCGAAAAAATGAGTTTGGAATAACCCGCCCGATACAAGAGCATCATCCGATAAACATCGAAGCGGTAATTAATATTTGGGAGAAAATTAGTGGATGTGTTTTATTTCAGTGTATCGTTGGGTGTAAATTTAAGTATGCTATCGAATGGGATAATAGGAGAATCGATATATTTCTTAAATGTTTTATTTTGTAATTCTTGAGTCTTAGAAGGAATTAGATTTATTCTAAAATCAATTATATTAAAAAGGTACAATATATTAAAACACAATGATATAAATAATAATAGTGGAAGAATTATTTTTTTTAGCTGACCTATCTCGGTTTTCATAATAACATCATTTAACAATAATTGAAATTGGAGTAGTAGTTATGTCATTCTAAAGTTACACTGGTAAAAAGCCAAAGTCAATTTTATTTTTAGCCACATAATTAATAAACACTAAATCTGATGCAAGACTATCTAACCGCCCAAATCTGGTCAAGCCGTGTGGTTCTTACAATCAGGAACTAAAACAGACTGCACGACTGCACGACATTTCCTGCCAGTTTCTTACCATGTTTTTAGGGATTTAATGACAATCTGCTTAAATTTAAACAAAGATTGGGTGTAGTTACCTCTGAACTTTGATAATTAAATTGATCCTAAAATATTACGTTTGTATTTAAACGACTTAAGGCATGAAAACAAATCAAAAAATAGAGCTTTTAGTCCTGTCGTTAGTTCTTGGTTTATTTATAATCATTGATTCTGTCCAATCTAATCAAAATCATATTATTATTGAAAAACCGGATTTGTTATTGCCCGCCGTTAAAAGCAGATTTGTGCAGGAAAATCCAAAATACCATTATGTTGGTATAGAAAAATGTGCTTCAGTCTGTCACAATAAAACAGAAATGGGTTTTCAGTATGACATCTTGAAAAATGGACCCCATTCACAAGCTTATAAAATCCTTACTACAAAAAATGCTATACATTTTGCAAAAAATGCCAAAGTAAAAGTGGATCCCCGGGAGAGTACGGTCTGTTTAAAATGTCATGTGACAGGAGGTGGTCTTGATTCCTCATTCTTTGAAGTTACTTATCAGAAAGATGAAGGAGTGACTTGTGAAGCTTGCCACAAAGGACCATATATTACTAAATCTTTTCTTCCGACAGAAACAGACTGCTTAAAATGCCATAACAAGTCAGTTCATAAAATATCTGNATTTGACTTCAGGGATAAATCTGCAAAAATAGCCCATCCAAGACCAAAACTGAACTGAAGAAAATCTGNGACCCTAATCACCTTTATCCTGAATAAATCGATCTCTAAAGATACTGATTAAAAACTTGTTGTTTTGTTATGTACGTTAAGTGTTTTCATACGCGTGTTTTGTTACTCTAGATGTCCAGGATTAATACGTCTATTAACTTTAAAANTACCAGCAGAAAAAACTCCCNCGGCCGGAAACAATTTAATTTTTATCTGGGGGAAATAAAGATTAATTTTGATAAAATGAATATATCTTCTATTCTATAACCATAAAAAAATGNCNANATGAAAGGACAAGAATTTTTTGATAAACTCAATAGAAATTTAAGTGTAATTCACCTGTTACCTAATGTTGAAAAGTTTTACAGGGAAATTGCAGCATCATTTAAAGAGGTTTCTATTATTAACTATTACTGTGAAGTAGAAAGTGAGAAAATCGAAGTTAAAGGAACTTTAGATATTTTGTTTTTTGATTCTAAAATGATCCATAGAATTGTTGTCAATAAAGCATCAATAGATTATAATAGTTTTCCTATAAAAAGTGTTAATTCTGTAAATATATATGCTGCTAATAATCAGATAGAACCTACTGATATTAAACCACCAAGTATAAATGAGGTGAAATTGACTATTTTAATTAAGGGGCAGGAAGAAATAATGTTTAGTTATATTGCAGATACAGGAAAATTCTCTGACTTTTTAAGAATTAAAGACAATCTTTTAGCACTTATCTGACCAACAATACACTATCCAGTTATT
>JGI20213J14113_1000160_pt1 | contig 14576 bp, 12 predicted proteins | sample WetSurMetagenome_3_FD_14113 | JGI IMG/M metagenome (IMG submission 14113) | reverse complement strand
TTAAGTGTAAGATTATCAAAAGGTAAATCGGTTAACGAACTTCCTAAAGTAAATCCAATCTGATTACGCTGATCCTCCGGATCGAACAGACCGTTTATTGTCAGCTCATCTATTAATAGTGTGCCGTAAAGGTGTGTGTTTTTAATATGCCCTTTTGAGCTGATCGAAAAAAAGATTTGTGCATTACTGCCAGCTGAATTTGCTTGTCTGCTTAAATAATGGTCTGCTAACCGGAAAAATGTTATTGGAATTAAATACAGAAATTCAAGTTGATCAGCATAAATAATCGATTCTCCAATTGAAAGATCGAGACCTCTGGTCGGTTTGATTGTTAATGTATGAGAGGCCAGATACTTGTCCCTGAATAAAAATCTATAGTCACCATTATCCGTCGGATAAAGACTGGTTGTGTCAACAACATCTGAAGATAACCACGCATGGAAGTAATTAAAACTTAGCCACTCGACGGGATTAATATCTAATCTTATTAATGGGAACGACGGAGCTTTTTGTGACATAACTAGCAAGCCATTATCACCATAACCCCACTCTATAAATTCTTTCCCGGCAGCAAGACTTCCCCACTTCCAATCGGTCGCAAGCATCATCTTAGCTTCACTGTATTCCATTTTGTCAGGAGAATACTCATAAGTATTAAGATCTGTACGGGCATTAACTCCGGTTTCAGGAGTGAAGCTTTTTGTTTTATCCAGCGTTGACCCGCTTTCGGTATTATCCCTGAAATCAAAACTGAATCCCAGAACATCATAAATATAACCGTAAGAATAAAATCCGTTCCAGAAATGTGTTTGCTTTGCATTTTTAACTGAACCAGCTTCAGCACCGAGGATCAAGTCAGCATTTAGTTTAAATCCATCTCCACCATAAGAAAACATTCTCCACCTATCCGAAGGATCATATCCAAAATAATCGAGGTGTTCGGTCTGTTTATTATTTCCCTCGCTAAGCCATCTTTCGTGGAAAAAATCTTTAAGAAAAAATTCAAGTTCGTCTCTTTCAAGTGAGGTGAGTTGAGATGAGAGAGAATCAGCCTCTAATAGCTTGTCACTGATATACTTTCTTGGCAGAGGTCTGATGAGATCGTCAAACTCAATAATTCCCTTCTGACTTACTCTGCCAAGAAAATTGTACACATCTTCATACAATGGTTCATAGACAACCTGAGCATGTAAAAAAGCATCTGTGGAGAGTAAAATCACAAAAAGTAAAAACGTTTTCAGAAAAGAAAATTTCTTAAACACTTTCATTTTCCCTGAATGAATTCCTTGATTTTCAGAACGACATATTCCTGCTGCTGTTTTGTTAGCTCAGGATAAATAGGAATAGCAAGTGATGTATTACAAGCATTTTCAGCTTCGGGGAAATCACCAACCTTATAGTTCAGATTTGCAAAACATTCCTGCATATGAAATGGAACCGGGTAATAGATTTCATTTCCTATTTCGCTATCTGTAAGAAACTTTTTCAACTCATCTCTGTTCTGAACTCTGATTATAAATTGATTATAGATATGATAGTTTTTAACTGCAGCATTACCTTTATAAATAGGTTTTGGAAGAAGCACTTTATTTTTATCATCAATTTTAGTTTTACCGGGTTCTTCTGCTAATCCTGCTTTCTTAAAAAGTTCATAATAATATTCGGCATTTGATCGCCTCTTCTCCGACCATTTATCAAGATGCGGAAGTTTAACTCTGAGCACAGCAGCTTGTAAAGCATCTATTCTAAAATTTCCACCGATGACTTTGTGATAATATTTTTGTTCACCGCCGTGAACTCTTTTAATACGAAGCATATAAGCCAAATCATCATCGTTAGTTGTAACAAGCCCCCCATCACCATAACCACCAAGATTTTTACTCGGGAAGAATGAAAAGCAGCCGATATCTCCTATTGTTCCCACACATTTTCCATCCTTGTATTGTGTGCCGATAGCCTGAGCTGCATCTTCAATCACAACAATATTATTCTCTCTAGCAACTCTCATTATCTTTTCCATTGCTGCACTTTGACCATAAAGATGCACCGGAATTATTGCTTTTGTTTTTGAAGTCATTTTCCTTTTTATTTCATCAACACTGATATTAAAAGTAACCGGGTCAATATCAGCTAATACCAATTTTGCATTTAATCTTGATACAACACCGGCGGTCGCAAAAAAAGAATATGTCGGGACGATTACTTCATCCCCGGGTCCGATATTAATTGCCATTAATGCTAACAGAAGGGCATCAGTTCCCGAAGAAACTCCAATTGAATGTTTACAGTGCAAGTAATCACAGAATTCTTTTTCCATTTTCTCCACTTCGGGACCAAGAATGAAATACTGCGATTCTGCAACCCGCAGAATAGCTTCATCAAGTTCTTTTTTTAATGATTGATATTGAGGTTTTAAATCGAGCAGAGGGACTTTCATAATATTTCCAAATTTATATTGTTAAAATTATTGAGAATTGAAGTAATTACCATCTAAATAGATCACCCCGGTCGATAAACAAAATCTCTTTCAATGTCTTTGAAGTTTGGAGCATTTAAATCTTTTTCTGAAACATTAGGATGCTCAATCTTCCAATCTATTTTTAAATCAGCGTCGTTATAAAGGATGCTTCTTTCGTGAGTTTTACTGTAGTAGTTTGTACATTTATAAGAAAAGATTGCTTCATCTGATAAAACAGAAAAGCCGTGCGCAAATTCCGGAGGAATCCAGAGTTGTAATTTCTTTTCCGAATTCAAAACCAGGGAAAAATGTTTACCAAAAGTGGGAGAATTAAATCTGATATCAACAGCTACATCAAGCACTTCTCCTTCGATAACCTGGCAGAGTTTGCCTTGAGCTTTTTCTCCAACCTGGTAATGTAATCCTCTTACTGTACCGCGCTTTGATTTTGAAATATTATCTTGAACAAAATCATCGGGTATACTAAATTTTGCATATCGCTGTTTGCTGTAAGACTCAAAAAAAAATCCCCGATCATCATTAAAAATATCCGGCTCGATAACGAGCAAACCAGAAATTTCTGTTTTAATAACTTTCAATCAATTCTCTGCTAATATTTTTTCAAGATACTCTCTGTAGAGAGATTTTGGAATTTCATTGACTAACTTTTCAAATTGCTTTTTATTAATGAATCCCCTTAGAAAAGCAATTTCTTCAACACAGGCTACTTTAAGACCCTGTCTGTCTTCAATAACTCCGAAGAAATTTGAAGCAGCAAGTAATGCTTCCGGTGTTCCTGTATCCAGCCATGCAACACCTCTTCCAATTTTTTCCACCTTAAGTTCACCAAGATCCAGATATGACTGGTTAACATCGCTAATTTCCAGTTCGCCTCTTTTGGATGGTTTTAGATTTTTAGAAATCTCAATCACTCTATTATCAAAGATATAAAGACCTGGAACCGCATAGTGAGATTTTGGTTTGGCAGGTTTTTCTTCGATTGAAATTACTTTTCCAGACTGGTCAAACTCAACGATTCCGTATCTTTCAGGATCATTAACCTGGTAACCAAATATTGTTGCACCACTTTCGGTTTGAAGTGCTTTATAAAAGAAATCAAGATTTCCATAGAAAATGTTATCACCAAGAACCAAACAAGACATATCTGAGCCAATAAATTTTTCTCCAAGAATAAATGCCTGAGCAATTCCTTTTGGTTCTGGTTGGATAACGTATTCGAATTTCATTCCAAGTTGTTTTCCATCACCGAAAAGTTTTTGATACAATGGAATTGTTTCTGAATTTGAAATGATGAGCACATCTTTTATCCCGCCAAGCATTAAAATAGAGAGCGGATAATAAATAAGTGGTTTGTCATAAATTAGTGCAAGCTGTTTGCTGTAAACTTTGGTTATAGGATAAAGTCTTGAACCGGAACCGCCAGCCAGAATTATTCCTTTAACGTTTTTTGAATTTTTCATATGGGAACAAATATAAGGAACTTCAAGTTTTATTTAAGATTCGCAGTATTCGATTTATGCAAATTACAGCAAAGTTCCGCTTAAAAAGAAAATTGCAAAGGTGAAGTAAATAATCAGCCCCGTTACATCCACCAGGGTTGCAACAAATGGAGCCGAAGAAGTAGCCGGGTCGAGTCCAAGTTTTTTTAAAATAAAAGGAAGCATTGACCCAGATAGAGTTCCCCATAAAACAACTCCCACCAATGAAAAACCAACTGTTAAACCTATAAGGATATAATGTTCACCATATATATTAGAAAATGATGCCCATAAAAAAATTCTAAGAAAACCTATTGTGCCCAAAATAAGCCCAAGTGTCAAACCTGAGAATATTTCTCTTCTCATAATATGCCACCAGTCTTTAAGGGTAACTTCGCCTAATGCTATAGCTCTAATAACAAGAGTTGCTGCTTGCGATCCTGAATTTCCACCCGAAGAAATTATTAGCGGAACAAAAAGGGCAAGCACCACTGCTTTGGCAATTTCATCTTCAAAGAATCCCATTGCAGAAGCAGTTAACATTTCACCAACAAAAAGCACAGTAAGCCAGACTACTCTCTTTTTAATCATAGAAAAAAAAGGCATTGTTGCATATGGTTCCTCTAATGCTTCAACACCACCAAGTTTTTGAATATCTTCGGTAGCTTCCTCTTCAGCTACATCGAGTACGTCGTCAACAGTTACAATACCAATTAAAACACCAAAGTTATCAATTACGGGAAGTGCAACACGATCATATTTTTTAAATAACTCCACAGCCATTTCCTGATCATCGTGAACATTTAAAGCTGTGAAATGTTCATCCATAAGTTTGCTTATATTTCTGTCGAGAGGTGAAAGAATAATTTCTCTTATTCTGATATCATCAATTAATTTACCTTTCTCATCGACCACGTAAATTACATTTAATGTTTCTTTATCCTCGCCATGCTTACGTATGTAATCAAGTGTTTCCGCTACAGTCCAATCTTTATTAATTGCAATATAGTCGGGGGTCATCAATCGACCGACACTATTCTCAGGATAGCCTAATAATTTTTGAGCGATCTTTCTTTCTTCAAGAGATAATAATTGCAGCAATCTTTTTGCTGAAGCACCTGGCAATTCTTCCAGTAAAGCAGTTCTATCATCAGGGGACATGTCATTAAGAATCGCTGCAACTTCTTCATTCCCCATTGCCTTTAGTAATTCTTCCTGAGTATCAAACTCAAGATGTTCAAAAGTATCAGTAGCCAGATCAACGGGAAGAACGCGGAATACAATTACTTTGTCCTGTTCGGGCAGATCAACTATCAGGTCGGCTATGTCGGCAGGCGTCCAATCGCTGAGGATTTCCTTCAGTATACTTAGTTTTCTCTCAGCAATAAGAGATTCGATTTCGGGCATAAGCAATTTGCTGAGCATTGGAAATTCCTCCCGACTGTTATTTAATATTTATTAAATTCTATAAAAAATAGATTTGATTTGAAACAAAAATAACCTGATAAAAAGGTAAAAACAATTTTATCTAATTATTCATCTTAAAAAATTCTTTGGATGTTATTACGTAATTTTGTGGGGAATTATTAAGTAAAATATGAATCTATTAGTTGATGAAAATATAGCATTTGCTAAGGAAGCTTTTTCAGAATTTGGGAAAACCACATTGGTAGATGGGAGATCCTTAACAAATAAAAATGCTAAAGAAGCTGATGTAATTATTGTCCGCTCAATTACCCAAGTCAATGAGGAATTATTAAAAAATAGTAAAGTTCGATTTGTTGGAACAGCAACAATCGGAACGGATCATATTGACCTTGAATATCTAAAAAGAAGAGATATAACATTTGCTGATGCAAAAGGATGCAATGCTGACTCAGTTGCGGAATATGTATTTGTAGCACTGTTAAAAGTTGCATCAGAAAAAAATATTTTCTTGAACGGAAAGTCAATTAGCGTTATTGGAGTTGGAAATATTGGCAGCAGAATAGTACGTCTTGCTGAATCTCTCGGATTGATCGTATTAAAAAACGATCCTCCATTAGAAAGAAAAGGCATTGGAAGAAATTATGTGAGCCTTGATGACGCTTTACAGGCAGATATAATCTCAATACATGTTCCAATGTCACACGAAGGAATCGACAAGACTTTTCATCTTTTAAAAGAAAATAATTTAAAGAAAATTAAAAGTGGAACAGTTATAATTAATACATCCCGTGGTGCTGTGATTGACAATATTGCTCTTTTATCAGAATCAGTTAAAAAAGAGTTTAATCTTATTCTTGATGTGTGGGAAAATGAGCCTTCAATAAATTCTGATCTTCTTGCAAAAACAAAAATTGCAACTCCACACATTGCCGGATATTCAATTGAGGGAAAAGTGAACGGCACAAAAATGATTTATAATTCATTATGTAAATTTTTAAATGTCAACTATGCCTGGGAGCCTAAACTTCCACAGATTGAAGGAAAGGATTTACAACTTTCAAACAGTAAATCAAGCGAAGAAAAACTCTTTAAACTTTTTTCTTCCATTTATGATATTGAAAATGATGATGCAGGGTTAAGAGAAATCTCAAACTACAAATTGAGTGAACAGGGTGGTTATTTCGACTTGCTGAGAAAAAGTTATCCAGTGAGAAGAGAATTCAGCAACTTTATGGTTCACATTTCGTACAATCAACAGCATCTAAAACCTGTACTTGAAAATTTCCGCTTTAAAGTAAAGCTGACTTAATTATTTTCTTCCAGTTTAAATTCTATTGGGATTTCCATCTGCACTTTAACTTTTTGCCCTCTTATGAGTCCTGGTTTAAAGCGATGATATAATATTGCAAGCTTTGCTGCTTCATCACAGCCATAACCAATACCTTCAACAACCTGAGCATCGAGCACTTCACCATCCCTATCAACAAAAGCTAAGATCTTTACAACACCTTCAACCTTTTCTTCTAACGCCTCTTTTGGATAACCAATCTTTTTGTAAATGGCTTTCATACCTCCATATGGTTCGGGCAGAACTTCTACTGATTTATAAAATACTGAATCGTTTTCATAATTTTTTTCCTCTTCAATTTTCGGGGGTAAAGGATCATCAGAATTTTGTTTTTTTTCGGTTGTTGTAGTCTTGGTCAAAACAACTTCATCAGATTTCTTCTTCTTGAAACCGGAATCAAGTACGATTTTATCAACCACAAGAACACCTTCTTCATAATAAATATCATCAACATATTTCCCGGTACTATCAAATAATGAAGTCGGGCCTTCTCTTCTGCCTGCTTCAATTGTAAACATTTCCTTTAATACACCTTCTTGACTATATCTCCGCACCAGACCTTCAACACGCCCATTAGCATAGGTAAGCTCCTCTTTAAGATTTCCATTCTCCCAATAAAATTTTGCATCGCCGTCACGAACCTGATCTCTGAGATGAACAATCGATTCAATTTCGCCGTTGTCATAATAAGCAACTACAGAGTCCTGCTGTGCAGTTACTTCAATTGTTATTATAAAAATTGATATAATAATTATTCTAAACATTATCTCTTATATTTCTTTAGGGAAAAAAGATACAATTTAATCGTGAGTTAAAAGAGGCATTAAGATGGCTATTATAAAAATAACAACTGAAATTCCCAGGAAAGTATATCCAACGATATAATCATATTCAAGGATTCCAACTTCTCCAAGGAGATAATGCCAATCGTGATACACTTTTTCCCCTCCAAGAAGCGGAAGCTTTCGCGCTTGTGCATCAGCAGCATAAACACTGATATTAACAAAATTTTGTCCCAGCCAGAGAAGACCAAACTGCGTTCCCGTTCTATAATTATTTCTCAAAAAGTAAACCGCAATGATTGAAGGCAATATTATCTGCATTAAAGTTCCGCCAAGAGTATAAATAAACTTGCCAAATAGAATAAAGAAAAAATGTCCAGCTTCATGGATTACAAGATCGACATTGTCCAGCAACCCGAATTCACCGCGATTCATTATCCAATACGTCGCAAACGGAAAAATTATAATCGATGGAATCCATCTTTTAAAAACATCCCAACCAGTACTTGACTTTGCTTTTTTTAAGCTTATTTCTGATTCTGTATTACTATCTTGTTCAGTTTGCATTGCTTATATGAAAATCACTCTTTAACTTCGCAACCAAATTTATAATTAAACAAACCTGTATCAAACAAATCTAAGGAGGAAAAAATGTTGAAAATATTTCAACTCTCATTGGCGTTAATCTTTATTTTATCACTGAACTCATTCGGCCAGCAGCTAAAAACACCGCGTCCAAGTCCAGATGCAACAGTTATACAATACGTTGGAGTTACTGAGATAAAAATTGATTATAGTTCTCCCGGAGTTAAAGGAAGAAAAATCTGGGGTGAGCTTGTACCTTTTGGAGAAGTCTGGCGAACAGGAGCCAACGAAGCGACTACAATTACATTCAGCGATGTTGTGAAAGTTAATGGGAACGAATTACCAGCAGGAACTTATGGTTTGCATACAATTCCCGGTGAGAATGAGTGGGAGTTTATTTTGAGCAAAGATACAAAAGTAGACGGCAGTTCAAACTTTAATGAGGACAATGAAATATTGCGCATTAAAGCTAAACCAGAAGAACATCACTTTATGGAAAGATTGACTTTTCTGTTCACTGATGTAACAGATAATTTTGCCTCTGTAAATCTTTTGTGGGATAAATTAAAAGTTTCTTTCAACATTGAAACTAATACTCAGGAACTATTTCTTTCCAAAGCAAGAGAACAGCTTAGCTGGTCACCAACATTTCAGGCAGCTCAATATTGTTTAACTAATAATACAAACCTTGAAGAAGCATATAAATGGATTGAGGCTTCTTGCCTGATCAATGAAGTTTACTGGAATACGAGAGTTAAAGCTCAAATTCAAAATAAACTTGGTATGAAGAATGAATCTGTTGCAACCATGGAAAAAGCAATTGCTTTCGGGAGCAAAATGGAAGAGGCACCATTCGACTATGATAATATGAAAAAGATGCTTGAAGATTGGAAAAAGTAACTTCGTTCGTGGTATGATTTACTGATTATAAGAGATGACATCTTTTAAAAAGATGTCATCTCTTTATCTGGCAAATGGAATTATCAACCCTTAACCATGAAAAACTCTTCTTTTATTTTTACTTTCCTTGCATTCATCCGAACAACAATACTCATTTGGGACTTTACACTCGTGACAGGAGACTATGATCTTATCGCAATCAACGTTGTGACAGTTAATATAATAAGATGTTAGCTTTCCGCAGAAATGACAATGAGCAATATGTTTTAATTCTTCTTTTGAATTTGGATTGACAACTCTTCTCTCGTCAAAAACGAACATTCCACCTTCCCAGTAAGTATCTGGAAATTTTTTAATGAAGTTGACAATACCCCCATCAAGCTGATAAACGTCATTAAATCCTCTTTCAACCATATAGGCAGATGCTTTCTCGCATCGTATTCCACCCGTGCAATAAGTAACAACAGTTTTGTTTTTGTAATCAATTAAATCTTCATCAACGACTTTTTTCCATTCACGGAAATTTTTCATCGGAGGTGTGATAGCGTTTTTGAATTTTCCGATTTTACTTTCATACCAGTTACGAGCATCAACAATCACAAACTCTTTTTCCTCTTTATATAATTCATGTAGTCCTTCAGGAGAAAGTCTTTTACCACCATGTTCAACAGATACATTTTCTAAATCTCCATGAACAATTTCATTTTTCAAACGGACGTGTGTTTTCTTGAATGCATGCTCATCTGAATCATCTTCTTTGAACCATAAGTCAGTAAATTCAGGATAGCTGGTAAGGTGAGATTTATATTTTTCAATATTTTCAGTCAAACCAGAAACAGTACCATTCACACCTTCGCTTGCAAAAAACACTCTGCCTTTAATATCGTTTTGTAAACACCAATTAAGTTGTTCTTTTACAATTACATCGGGACTTTTTAATTGCACATATTTATAAAACAGCAGAATTTTATAATTACACATTTAATTTTAATTTATTTAAGAGGTGCGAAATATAGAATACGAAAGAGGTTAAAAAAAGTTGAATTTAAATTCTCTTTTTAACGAAAGTGTTTTTAGAGATGATTGAAAAGTATCGCTCTGGATTCTACTATTCTTCGCAAATAAAAGCGTCTGCGAAAGAACATTAATTCAGCAGTGTTTTTACATCATTAATGAGATATTTCTTTTGTTCAAATAGAGGATTTTGAATTCTTTTTTCAAACACAACTGAAAATACTGTGCCTTTATTCTTTTCACTCTGAACGCCAATTTCCCCATTGTTTACTTTTACATATTCTTTCACTAACGCTAGTCCAAGACCGTTACCTTCATATTTTCTGGTTTGTCCTGCATCTTCCTGGGAGAAAGGAGCAAACAAGTTTTTGATATACTTTGAGCTAATTCCAATTCCTGTATCTTCAACTTTAACAATAATTTTATTCTTCTGATAATTTTCAATAGATATGGTAATATGTCCCTTGTGTGTATACTTGACAGCATTACCTATCAGATTCTGGAATATTTGATTCACAGTATATCTGTCTGCAGCAATTTCTGAATCTGAACAATTATTACTAAAGAACAACTGCAGTCCTTTTTCTTTTGTAACAGAAATAAATTCCTTAGAAAGATTTTTTAAATCCTCGGCAACATTGAAGTTTTCAAACCTTGGTTTGTAATTACCGCTTTGCACAGCAGACATTGAAAGGATCATATCTATTGTTCTCTGAAGCCTTTTACCTGCGTTTTCCACGGAAGTCAGTATGCTTAAGATTTCCTCATCTTTATTATTCAGCTCATCAGCAATTATAGGAATGGCCGGAAGGATTACATTTAAAGGAGTTCTTATTTCATGAGACATTTGCGCAAGGAAAGCACTTTTCAATCTATCAGATTCTTTTGCTTTATCTAAAGCAAGTAAAATATCATTCTGTGCTTTTTTAATTGCAGTGATATCCAGCACCTGAATCAGCGTGTTCCTGAGTTCACCATTTTCATCACTGATTTTAATTGCTTTCAAGATTACAGTGATCTTTCTACCATCACGTCTAATCAAATTACATTCAGTATCCAGACTTTCGTTTTCAAGTATAAGTTGAAAGGTGCTCTTCACATCAACCGATTTATTGCTGCTGAAAATATATTTAATGTGTGCACCTATTATCTCGTGAAGCTCATAACCAATGGTATTAAAAAATGCTTTGTTAGCTTTCAGAGCTTTCCCTTCTCGTGAAATAATAAACATACCGATTGGTGCATTTTCAAAAAGAAGCTTAAACTGCTCCTCACTATTCTTCAAAAAATTTTCTGCTCTTTTTCGCTGGTTAATTTCAACATCTAGTTCATAAATTTTATCACGAAAAACATCTTTTAATTTTTCGTTTAAATTATTCACCTCGCTTGAGGACTTATCCAGTTCATTAAGAATCTCATAAATTTTATGCGCAATTATTCCTACTTCGTTGTTCTTGAATTTGCTGAGAAGAAGTTTTTGTTCTTTTATATCAGAATTATTCAAAGCTGAAATGAGCTTCATAATCGGTTTAAATGAAATTGAGCTGAGGAAAAAAGTAAAAACCATTCCAGCTAATAAAATCGATAAACTAAAAAGTGCCGTTAGGAGAGTTTTTCTTTTAAGTTCTGTCGCAATTGTTCCTGCATTAAACCCAAGATAAGCCTTACCTTGCTGAATTTTATCTTGATTAACCGGCAAGACTACACGATATATAGTTTCATCAAAAGAAATATTGTCGTTATCATTTGCAGCTACATAAAGGTATTCTTCAGCAATATCCAGGTTTACAGCATCAACCAACTGACCAGTATTATTTTCGAGAACAAGGTAACTTACATCATTTAAAAACATCAGTTGAATTAACTGTGTTTTATCTTCAATTTTATTAACCCAGAAAAACTGCGGATTCTGCTCAAGAAATTTTGTTAGCATTTCAGCTTTAAATTTGAATTTATCCAGTACTTCTTCCTCGAACTTCTGACTAAAATAGTAGTAGATTAGGCCAGCAACGATGATAAAGAAGACTGCAAACTGGATAGTTAGACTTAATTGAAGTTTTTGCGGTTTTTGTATCATATTTTTACTATTGTTCTCCCCGTATTTACAGCAGCAAATAGTCAACATCTCTGCCGAAGTTTTATTCAAAAAATTGAAGATTGGAAGGAAATAAATGTTTTAAAAAGAAAAATTGGGTAAAAGTGAACTTTTTTGAGTCAGTTTTACTACACGTGGCGTCTTAAATGAACTTCTTAATGTAAGAATTTATATCAAATTTTCTTGCAGCGCCATTTCTATTCATATAGCGAATTTTTCCATAAACTGGTCGCTCAGTCCAGGCTCGGTCATGAATCCCGCCAATGGACCAGGCACAACCAGCATAGCCGTTTGGGTCTCTTCCGTCAAGCTCATATTTATCATTTAAACTGATGGCAATCTGTAATGCCTCTTCTGGAGATTTACTCCATTCCAGAATTTTTTTTGCCCAATACATTCTCATATAACCATGCATTTTACCTGTGACCAACAATTCTTTTTGTGCTGCATTCCAAAGATCTTCGTGAGTATTTGCGTTTTCAAAATCTTCAAATGAATAAATAAAATCCCGATTATCTTTTCGATGTTTGTTGAGAGTTTCTTTTGCCCAAGCATGGAATCCATCGAACAAATCATACTTTGGATTGAAGTAGCAAAAATTATCTGATAGTTCTCTTCTTACTATCAATTCCTCAAGAAATACTTCTACAGCAGGATTCTTTTGATAAAACTGTTGAGCTGTTAATGCTGCTCTTTGAGCAGAGATTTGCCCGAAGTGAAGGTAAGGCGAAAGATTTGATAAAGCATTTTTATTCGGATCGTTCCTGTCCTCTGAATATCGCTCGAGCTTATTTTCCAGAAATTTCTTTAAAGATTTACTGGCTGCTGATTCGCCAGGTTTTATCCAATCGACTTCTTTTACATCGCGATTAATCTTTAATGAGTTTTTCACTTTATCCCAATCAATTTTATCAGCACTTAATAAATCAGGATTTTTCATTTTTTTCACTTGGGGAAAATCATCCAGAAATTCAGGTAAAAGCTTATGGATTTTAGGACGAATAGTGTATGCAGCAAATTCCAATTTGTTAGAAACNAATAGACAAGGCACGATGTTATGAGCATCTACTTCGTAAAATGGAATTTTTATTTTTTTTGCTACTTCTTTTTTCCAGATTCTTTTAATTCGCAATGGATCAAAATCTGAAACCAACAAGGAAGCATTATTTTCATTGATGAATTTTGGAATTTCTTTTTTAGGGTCACCTTTTAACAAATAGAACGGAATGTTGTATCTGTTCAACTCTGTTTCAACTTCCTGCAAACCTTTAAGCATAAATCCATACTGACGAATTGTTGCTTCCAAAAAATCATCAACCAAGTTGAAAACGACGACAAGTGGTTTACCTTTGTCGAGCGCTATTTGTTGAGCGTGTATAATTGCCCAATTGTCGTGAACACGCTGGTCACGACTCATCCAATATACTACAGGGCCTTTCGTTTCAATACCATTTTGTAATAATCTTATTCTATTCTGATTCATGAAAATTTTCTATATGAAAATGTAGAAAAGGTAAAGTTTTTCATTCAGTGCAAGCTGTCATTTTCTTAAAGGACGAAGATGCTGTCCATTCAAATTTCAATTAATTTATTAACCAAACATTAAAACTAAGCACAGTTGAAAACATAACATAAAGAGAATAAGGAATGAGTAAATATGCAGCTAACGGAGAAAAACGCAATATAAGAAAAATGAGAAGTATTAAATTTGTCATAAGTAATATTGCCTGAAAGAATGCTAAACCTAGCTGTTGATGTGAGAAGAAAAGAATATTCCAGCCAACGATAAAAAATGCATTTAGAACAAAAAGAATGATAATGACTTTAAAGTTTTTTTCGGATGCATATCTATTCCAGATTATAAGAAGAGATGAAGAACTAAGAATAAAAATAATCGTCCATGCTAAAACCATTACTGAACCAGATGGCGTCCAATCAGGAAGATTAATTGTTTTATACCACGCTCTGCCTGCCTCTGCAAAGTATGATGCGGCGGATGCAGTAATTATCACAAATAGAGGAATGAAAAAATAATTTGGTTTAACCTTGTACAACAGATGTTACCCTAAAATTTTTATTACAGGCTCTCCAATAAAGACAGAATAGAAACCTAAATCAAACACTCATTTTTTGCCCATAAATCTATCAGCTTGTAATTTGCTTGAGCACTGTATCAAATTCCTCAACTGGAAGCTGGCAAATACGATTTTCGCAAACGTAAATAAAGGTTTTAACGGGCACATATCTATTTTTCAAAATTTCAAGTGAACCTTCACTCTTTCCACCAAAAAGAATAATATTGGGAAAAAACTTTCTGTCGATTTCATTTTTTTCTTTATTGAAATTATCCCCGACAATCCCAACTTCATAAAATGGGAAAGTCAGATTTACCGCGACAGTTAACCAGTATGAATGAAATGTTGGATTTATAATTGCAGATTTTTTTATCGTTTTCACCAAATTGTCC
>JGI20213J14113_1000159_pt1 | contig 14596 bp, 15 predicted proteins | sample WetSurMetagenome_3_FD_14113 | JGI IMG/M metagenome (IMG submission 14113) | reverse complement strand
ATATTTCTTTGCCGCTCAGCAGGTGTTCAAGCTTGATGTCGTCCTTTATGCCTGCAGCTTTTTTTATTTTTTTAATCAACGATAATTGATTTGATAATTTGTTTTCATCAATTGTGATAAAGCCATTTTCCACACCATCTTTTTTAAAATGAATTACAACACTAACTTTACCTCTCTGCACTTTTGCCTTTATTAATTCTTTTATTTCATAGTCGTACGGGAAAAGAATTGTCGGAAGCTTTAAAGATATTTCAAAAAACCTGCTGTTAACACTTTTAACCTCAGCCTCGGCTGATGTTTTATTCTTGGAAATGCTTCCTTTGCCATAGCCTGTCATGCTATATATCATTTATTTACCCTGCGAGATTTTTTAACAATTTTTTATGTTCTATATGAAAGATAATGATAAGCCAGCAAAAGGATTAATCAGAATGCCTCACCAATACCAAAATGAATAACCATAGTACTGAAAAACTTTTTATCAAAAATAAATTTCCCGTCATTTGGATCATAAAACTTAAATCCAAAATCTAATCTGAAAGGCGCAATAGGTGAATAATATCTCAAACCTGTACCTACGGCAACAGCTAACTGATCTATTCTTATTTCATTAAGTTCATTCCAGGTATTACCGTAATCTGTGAAGAAAACAAACCCCAAATCCTTTTCAAATTTTCTACGGTATTCAAAACTACCTTCCAATAAAATATTACCTCCTCTGATTTTCAACTGCTCATTCAGAGAAGGAGGAAATAAATTAAGCAGCTGATCAGATGGAATGAGTTCTCTTCCTCTCCAACCTCGAACTGAGTTGCTGCCACCCGCAAAAAATGTTTGGTTTGGTGATACAAGTGCCGCATCTCCGCTTATCATTCCAATATAACCTGACTTTGCTTTTATTCCGAGTACTGTAAGCTTATCACGAGATACAGCAAAATAAAATCCAACTGTTAGCTGCAATTTATAATAGAAACCCAAGGAGTCAACTGCTAATGATGATTGACCTGTCTGAAGATCTTTTACATTCCACTTAACATTTGCTGATGATAACTCTGAAATCAGTGAAATTATTCTGCCTTCTGTAGGATAGAAGAGATCATTTGTAGTTGTAGAACCAAGTTCGCTGCCGAGTGATGATGTAAAAGTGCTTGGGCTGACTGTGACTGTATCTCCTTCAAACTCAAATGCAGGAATACTGTAACTCAATCTGTCAAACCTGAGATAAGGATTAAAGAGATTCACAAAAGTGTATTTAGGCATATCAAAAGCAGAGGTGAAGTTTGCACCATAGTTTTCATAATCGACGGAAGATATTTTATAAGATTTTAAATAGGTTTCAAGTCTGCCAGCAATACGTCTGCTGAAAAGAAATGGCTGCTCAAGTATGGCTGAAAGCTCAACTTCAGTTTGAAAGGTTTCTTTGAAATAATCAGGGTCAAAATTGATATTTGTAATATCATTCAATCTAAAACGCGCCCTGACTGTAAACTTTCTAGCATCGCCTAAAAAATTTTTTCTCGTATAACTTGCTCCAACACCTACATTGAAAAAACCGAATTCATTATCAGCAAAAACTTCGGGGGATAGTTCGTTCAGGCTTCCAACTGTGCCTGTAATGAGTAATTGAACTTTGCTGCTTGATGAGTCTTTTATTTCTCCTTTAAGATTTATCGAACTGAATAAACCTGTACGTGCAAGTCTTATTCTACTCTTCGAAAGCTCTTCTTCTTTGTAAGTGTCTCCAACGTTAATATTGGCTAAATATTTAATAAGCTCATAACTTACCTGTGAGCTTGATTCGCCATCCCTTTCGATTTTAATATCGTTATATGTATACCATCGTCCAGTTTCAAAGTAAGTTTTGATATCAGTTTTGGCGGTCATCGTATCAATTTTTACAACAGTGCTGTCATACCGGGCAAGCATAAAACCATTATTTTTTAAGTACGTAATTATTGCATCATTTTTTTTCTGAACATTTTCCTGTGAGTACCTTTCCCAGTCAGGATATGCAACATACTCAGCAATTGCATTATTCATTTCCTCACTTAATTTATCAAGACCGAAAAATTTTACTTCTCTATAAGTGTGAGGAGCATTTTCATTAATAACATACGTTATCTCGGCAACTTTATTAGCAGTATCAATATTAAATGAATAATTAATTTCCGCCTTAAAGAAACCGTTGACGGAGTAGAATGACTTGAGTGAAATGACATCAACCGATACGGCTGTAGAGTCAAAGTAATTTGGTGGAGAACCCAGAAAAGAAACCGTACTATATAAGAAACGCCATAGCCAAAATGGATTTTCTTCGCTCTGGATGACCTTCTTTAATTCTGAATTATCAAAAGTTTCATTACCAACAAAATTTATTGCAGATAATTCGTACCTGTCACTTTCCTGTGCAAAATGATTAAAGCTTAATATTAAAACCAATGCAAAGCTGTAGAAGAGAAGCTTCATTAATGAGCTGTGTATTTTCTAAATTGAAGATCCATTAGCAACTCAGGCAATATGTCCGATAAAATCCGTTATAAATTAAAGAGCTCTTTCCACTAATCTCAGATTCGGGTAATCTCTTCTAAAATAGCTAACGAAGAAATTTTTAATCATAGGATCGTCAATATTTTGTGAAAGATCCAATGAAACCCTTCCCTCACTAATAACCGAAAGGTGAGCACTGTAAACTTTAAGTTTTTTCAAATCGATTACATGCGAGTATACATCTCCACTTGCATTTCCTAAAAAATAACTTTTTGAATTGTAATAGATTAGTTCATTATCATAGTCCGAAAATTTTATTTTATTAACCAAACATTGCACAAATGAACCATTAAGCAATCCTGTTTGATACTTAATCTTAAATTCTCCTTCCATCCAGCTTATCAGGTAAAATTTAATTCCCCATTCATTTTTTTCAGAAATTTCTGCACCTGCAACTATTGATTTTACTGTATCGGTGTCGAAATAACCAGCACTTGTAAAAGAGATGTTTTCACCTATAAGGTCCTTTGCAGTTTTAGTTACCAGTTGTTCATTCTCAAAAAGATTGTGCGGCGGCGGTTCATATGATTTTTTACAACCTCCGACTACAATTAATAAAACAACCAAAAACAAACCAATCAAATTTTTATTTGATAACAACTTCGGTTCCTTCTCTGATTACTGAATAAATTTCATCTATGTTTTCGTTGCTCATTGCAATAGAGCCGTTCGTCCAGTTATAAACGAAAGGAAGATTCTTTAAAATATAATTCAATTCTCCTATACCGTGTATTCCGATATCGCCGCCAAGAATATGGTGAAACTTTGTACACCCTTCGTAATAAAACTGAAATTTAATGTCGTTGTATTCTTTTTGAGATATCCAGCCTTTCCTTAAAGCGTTGCTGCCATCTTCAAGATTTGGATAATTTATCTGAAAATATTTATGATACTTATGTGTTGTATAAATCTTACAAATTTTGTAAACACCTATCGGAGTAGCTTTATCGCCAGCTCTGGTTTTAGCTATTTGAACAGACTTACCAAAACTGACTCTGTAACTTTTAATCAAAACACTATCTTCATAAATTCCTAAAGTATAATTTTTTCTTTCAATCACTATTTTGGGGTTCTTAATTTCACTGAATCCTGTCTTTAGCATCGCTTCAGAAAGGGGTATATCGCGCAGGTTTAGAATGACTCCATAAACAAGCACACCAAAAAAGAAAATAATTATTGCAAACGTTAAGTAAATTACATTCCTAAGAACATCTTTATTTATATAGTCCGTGAACTTAAACGGACCAATTTGAATTTTTTTTAGCTTTTCGAAAAACTTCAAGCTCAATTATAATCTGATGTTAAACATTTAATTCTTATTTAATTGAATCAAAATTTACTTAAAAATCAACTAATTTGTAATCTATTCAGAGAATTGGCAGTATGCAATTCTACATTTCTCTTCCTGATGATATAAAAAAACCCGGTCTTAACTAGCCGGGTTTTCCAATAATTTATTTTTAAGGAATTATACTTCCATTATTTCTTTTTCTTTATGCTTAAGCGTATCGTCAATTATTTTAATATGATCGTCAGTTAATTTTTGAACTTCAGTTTCAGTGTTATGAAGCTGATCCTCTGTAATTTTCTTTTCCTTATGTTCTCTCTTCAAATGATCATTAGTATCTCGTCTTACATTTCTGATAGCAACTTTGGACTCTTCGCCAAATTTTCTGACAAGCTTAACAAGTTCTTTTCTTCTTTCTTCATTTAAGGGTGGAATGGGAATTTTTAGATTTGTTCCATCGCTGATTGGATTCAATCCTAAGTTAGCCTCCAGAATTGCTTTGTCAATAATTTGAACCATCTGCTTTTCCCAGGGGGTGATAGCAAGAGTGTGAGCATCCAAAACAGAAACGTTACCTACCTGGTTTAAGGAAACCATGTTGCCATAGTAATCAACTTTTATACTGTCAAGCAATACTGTTGTAGCTTTACCGGTTCTTATTTTGGAAAGCTCGCTTCGAAGAGTCTCAATTGTTTTATCCATTCTGCCTTTGGCATCTTTTATTAATTGATGCATAACTACCTCAGTTTGTTTTTAAACTTCTTTAGTAATTTTTTGCCCGCCGCTGTTAATAAGAGTACCAACTTCTTCGCCCATTACAAGCTTAAGTAAATTATCACGAACATCCATATTAAATACAATCATCGGAACGTTATTTTCCTGGCAAAGGCTGACTGCTGTCAAATCCATGATACGGAGATTTTTCTTTAAGACATCCAGATATGAAATGTTTTCAAACCTGAATGCGTTTGGATTTTTCTCGGGATCGCTGTCAAACACACCATCCACCCTCGTTCCTTTAATTATAACATCAGCTTTTATTTCAACAGCACGTAGAGAAGCTGCGGTATCGGTACTGAAGTATGGATGTCCTGTTCCAGCACCGAATATTACAACTCTTTTTTTCTCGAGATGCCTTATTGCTCTTCTTCGTATGTACGGCTCTGCAATTGCTTCCATATTTATAGCACTCATCAAGCGCGTGTAAATTCCTCTTTTTTCAATTGCGTTCTGCAAGGCAAGTGAATTTATAACAGTTGCAAGCATTCCCATCTGATCTCCAGTGGCTCTGTCAATTCCTTGAGATGTTGCGCTTAATCCCCGATAGATATTACCACCCCCGATGACTATGCCGAGTTCCACACCAGCTTTGTATGCTTTCTGAATTTCTTTAGAAAAAAACTCGAGCACATTATTGTCTATTCCAAATCCCTGTTCGCCCATAAGGGATTCACCGCTAAGCTTGAGTAAAACTCTTTTATATTTTAAGTTCATTACATCCTGTAAAAAATTTACATTTAAATATAAAAAAAGGTCTTAATATTTTTAAGACCTTTCTGTTTGAAATTACTTTTTCTCGTCGCCGAGATGAAACCGGTCAAACCGGGCAACTTTAGTATTAGAACTGTGCTTTGCATTAAACTCTTTAAGTAAATCACCAACGGTTTTCGAATTATCTTTAATGAATGCCTGCTCGAGAAGCACATTTTCCTGGTAAAATTTATTCAATCTCCCCATAGCAATTTTATCAAGCATCTGCTCTGGTTTGCCTTCTTTTTTTGCTAACTCTTTATAAATCTCAATTTCTTTATCAACAGTAGTTTTCGGAACATCTTCTCTTTTTACACTGATAGGATTCATTGCAGCAACTTGCATTGCAATATCTTTTCCAATAGAATAAAGCTCGTCACTTCCGGCTTTTACATCCTCAAATTTTATAAGCACGCCTAGCTTTGAACCCATATGAATATAATCTACTAGCAAACCATCATTCGCTTCCATAATATCGAAGCGGGAAATTTCAATCTTCTCACCAACCTTTCCTAATACCTCATTCAGCTTATCCTGAACATCAGAATTTTTCAGAAGCTCTTCAACATTTTTTGGTTTGTTCTTGTGGACTGCATCAACTGCAAACTTAGCGAGCTTAACAAAGTCTTCACTCTTTGCAACGAAATCAGTTTCGCAGTTTATCTCAAGTATAGTTCCAGATTTTTTATCATCTGATACTTTTGTTACAACCAATCCTTCGTTAGCAGATTTTTCAGCTCGTTTTGCAGCAACGGAAGCGCCTTTCTTCCTGAGTATTTCTATCGCTTTTTGAATATCGCCATTAGCTTCCTCGAGCGCACGTTTGCAATCCATCATTCCGGCGCCGGTTCTTTGTCTCAAATCATTTACTTGTGCAGCAGTAATAGCCATAATAATAATTCCCTTTCAAAATTAATTTTCTGAAGTTGGTTCTGTTTGATCTGAATCTTTTCTCTCTCCAGAAATTTCATCTTCTTTTTTGTCTCTTCTCTTCAAATGTTTTTTGGATACTTTTTTATCTTCTCCCTGCTCTGTTTCTTCGTGATGCTCTTTCCTTGCTCTTTCCCGTTCAGCAACTTCCTCAGCTCTTCTTTCTTTAAATTTTGCCTGTCCCTCAATAACTGCATCAGCCATATACTTAATAATAAGTTCAATTGTTTTTACAGCATCATCATTCGAAGGAATTGCATGGTCGATAGGATCGGGATCACAATTTGTATCAACCATAGCAAATACTGGAATGTTCAACCGCTTTGCTTCTTTAACCGCAATATCTTCCTTCTTAATATCGACAACAAAAATAGCACCTGGAAGCTTAGACATAGTCTCAACTCCCTCAAGAATTTTTTTCAGCTTGTCTCGTTCACGAGTAAGAAATAATCTTTCTTTTTTGGTTATCTTCTCGAAAGTACCATCTGTTTCTTGCTTCTCAATGTTCTGTAATCTTTTTACGCTTTTCCTGATGGTTGAAAAATTGGTAAGCATTCCACCAAGCCATCTTTCACTGACCCAGTTCATTCCGCACCTTTTTGCTTCCGACTCGATAACTCCCTTTGCCTGTTTTTTAGTTCCAACAAAGAGGATTGTACTTCCCTGGGAAACTGCATCAACCATTTCCTGGTAGGCCTGGTTAAGCAATCCTAGACTTTTCTTTAAATCAATGATATGAATCCCATTCTTCTCCATAAAAATGTATGGTTTCATCTTGGGATTCCAGCGGCGGGTTAAATGCCCGAAGTGTGCACCAGCCTCAATGAGGTGTGTCAACTCAATAGTTGCCATTTTATATCTCCTGTTTTTTTCTTCTATCTTCGTCGTCTTTACCCTTCATCTGGCAACAGCCGGACACAGGAGGTAAATCGGAAGATATGAATGTTTGTTAATAAATTATCTTTTAGAAAACTGAAATCTTTTTCTTGCTTTTGGTTGACCGTACTTCTTTCTTTCAACCATTCTAGGATCTCTTGTTAAGAAACCTTCAATTTTTAATGCCTGTCTGAATTCAGGATTTGCATCAATTAACGCTCTGGCTATTCCTAATCTAATTGCTTGAGCNTGACCAGTTGATCCTCCGCCTTTAACATTTACAGAAACGTCATATTTACCTTTGGTCTCGGTTACATCAAAAGGTTTTGTAATATCTTCCCGGCTAACCAGCATTGGAAACGCTGTTTCAAATTCTTTTCCGTTAACAGTTATCTTTCCATTACCGCTTTTTAAAATAATTCTTGCTACTGATGTTTTTCTTCTACCTATAAAAATTCTATCAACCATTACTTCTCCGATGTACTTAATAATTCAGGTTTCTGTGCTTTGTGCGGATGCTCTTCACCGGCATAAACTTTTAACTTTGTTATTAAACTCTTGCCTAATCTGTTTTTCGGCAGCATACCTCTAACTGCTTCCTGGATAACAAATTCAGGTTTTTTATTTTTCATCTCTTCGTATGATCGAATCTTTTGTCCACCGGGATACATACTGTGCCAGATGTAATTTTTTAGCTGTTCACGTTTACCAGTCATCTTAACTTTATCAGCATTTATTACGATGACAAAATCACCTGTATCCATATTAGGTGTAAAAATCGGTTTGGTTTTTCCTCTTATCACTGATGCAACTCTGGAAGCAAGTCTTCCTAACGTCTGGTCCTTAGCATCAACGAGATACCATTTCCTGGCTGCATCCTCGGTCTTTATAAACCTGGTCATTCCTACCTTTTTCAAAATAAACTCCTTCGTTAAACAAATTCTAATTTTGAGCCTGAAAAAATAAGCGTATACCCTCTAAAAGTCAAGAAAATTAGAGACTATTTTTGCTTATCTACATTCATATTTGGCATTTGAAATTTTTGAAAATCTTTGGGTACTTCAAATAAATCAGAACTTAATTTCATTTTATTTACCGAAACCACTTCGAGTGAAACTTTATTCTCATTGCTCCCCAGATTTTCGACTTTCATAGGCATATAATTTCCAGCAAGCTCCTGCATCCATGCATTTTTTGAACTACTCGTCATTGGATCGTTCATCATGTAGAAACCGCTAAGCTGATCAGTCATCCAGGCTACAATAGTTTCATTTTCCTCTTTAATTATCCACTTTTCACATTTATATCCATTTAGCTCTTTAAACTCCCCCGTTTTTTGGATATCAGGAGTTTGTTCTTCAGATTTAGAATTACTTTTACTAATGTAACTGTTTGCATCTAACTCCATATACATTTTTTGGTCAGGCATAACCATATAAGTTTTCTGATCCTTTTGATCATGCAAAATAACAGAATTTCCATGATCTGATTTCATTTCTACCCTGAATTTGCTGCCCTTGATAAAATAATCCATATCCATCGGCTTGTCGCTCGATGTTTTTTCAGACGATACCCTCATCGTGATTTTTCCCTCAAACTGTTCCTGAGCAGGATTGGATGAACAGAAAAGAATCGATAGAACAACAACAGAAAATAAGATGGATTTGTATGACATTCTGAGTCTCCTTTTGTTAATTAAAATAAAGTGTTACACTTTTTGACTGATATTATATTTCACAATAATAAAAGAGCTTGTTAATAATTCTGATTCGATTAAGATAATAAATTCCACTAGTGCTCTAATATATGGTAATTGCTAAATAAAAACATTCAACTTTAGAGTTCTTAGAATTAAATTGTTTCAAGAAATGATGCTTAGAATTATTTAATCACTATCCTTTTAGAGGCATCAGATTTTGATTAACTTTGGCATCATTTATTGAAAAATTAGGTGAAAATGAAGTACTTAATAACGGGCGGGTCAGGCTTTTTAGGAATAAACCTTATTCGATATCTGTATTCCAGAGGGCATCAAATTAAATCATTCGATTTAGTTGATTTTGACTATCCCGATATGAATGATAAAATTGAAGAAATAAAAGGAGATATTCGAGATAAAGTTGTTGTTGAAAAAGCGGTTGAAGGAGTTGATATAATTGTTCATTGTGCAGCCGCGCTTCCTCTTTACACTCCTGACGAAATTTTTTCAACAGATATTGACGGGACAAGAAATATGCTCGAGGTTGCAGAGAAATTTAAAGTTCAACGCTTCGTTCACATTTCTTCAACTGCTGTTTATGGAATTCCTGATCACCATCCATTATATGAAACAGATAAGCTGGATGGAGTTGGTCCTTATGGTAAAGCAAAAATTCAGGCCGAGGAAGAATGTATTAAGTTTAGGAAGAAGGGAATGTGTGTTCCAATAATTCGTCCAAAATCTTTTATCGGTCCCGAAAGACTTGGAGTATTCGATTTACTTTTTGATTGGGCAAAAGATGGTCATGGATTTCCTATGATTGGACATGGAAAGAATCGCTATCAGCTTCTTGATGTGGAAGATCTTTGTGAATCAATTTATTTATGCTGTACTCTGGATAAAGAAAAAGTGAATGATACATTTAACATAGGTGCAAAAGAATTCACAACGATGAGAGAAGATTATCAGGCTGTTCTTGACGTTGCTGGACATGGTAAGAAAATAAAAGGACTTCCAGAAAAACCAATCATTTTTACTCTCAGAGTTCTTGAGGCAATGAAACTTTCACCGCTTTACAAATGGGTATATGAAACCGCTTCAAAAGATTCGTTTGTTTCGATTGAAAAAGCAGAAAAAATTCTCGGATTCAAGCCAAAGTATTCAAACAAAGATGCTTTGATCAGAAATTATAAATGGTATCTAGAACATCACCAAGAATTCAAAAACAAAACCGGTATTTCCCACAGAGTTCCATGGAAGCAAGGAATTCTGAAAGCTGCGAAAGTTTTCTTCTAATATTTTATTTAACTTTGTGTGTAAAGAAAGTTTTTAGCGTTAAATGGACAAAGATTTTTTAAAACTTGATAAGAAGTCATTTTCAGTGGTTTCGCTGCAGGAAAGCGATAATGAAATTGAGTACTGGCTTTCAAGAACACCTGAAGAGCGAATTATTGCGGTTGAATTTTTAAGACAATTAATTTTTAATTATGATCCTTCTACCGAAAGACTTCAGCGAGTTTTTGAAACTGCTGAATTCAAAACAAATTGAATATCTGCTGATTGGAGGATGGGCAGTTGGTTACTACGGCTATCCCAGAGCTACCGGAGATATGGATATCTGGATTTCCACAAAAAAAGAAAATGCAGATAAAGTTATTCAAGCATTTAAAGAATTTGGATTTAATGTCCCGGATCTTTCAAGCGAGTTATTCACAAAAGCAAACCAGATAACCAGAATTGGTGTTCCGCCCCTTCGAATTGAAGTATTAACAACCATTTCAGGAGTAACATTTGAAGAATGTTTCCTAAATCGTAAAGTCGTTTCGATTGATGACATAAAAATCAACTTGATCAGTTTAGAAGATTTAAAAAAGAATAAAGCAGCTTCCAAGCGTCATAGGGACTTAGACGATCTTGAGAATTTGTAAAAGTTTTTTAGTTGATAAAAACAAGGAGTAATAGTATGGCACATAAAAAAGATTATCTTAAAGAAGTGATCGAACATATCGATGTTAAAAAGCACAACGTTATATCATTAGTTGATGCTATGGAGAATATGGCTTTCACTGCTCGCGACCTGAACCGCGCAGCAAGAATATATGATATGATGCTCAAGGATAAAAACTGCGGAATTATTCTAACTCTTGCCGGAAGTCTGTTCAGTGCTGGTTTGAAGAAAGTTGTTTACGATATGATCATGAATAATATGGTCGACGCAATTGTTTCTACAGGTGCAATAATGGTTGACCAGGACTTCTTTGAAGCCCTTGGATTCAAACATTACAAAGGAACAAAATTCGTTGATGATAATGAAATGAGAGATNTNCACATTGACAGAATTTACGATACNTNCATCGACGAAGANGAATTGAGAATNTGTGATGANACCTGTGNAAAAATATTTGATNGNATGGANCCNAAACCNTATTCNTCAAGAGAATTTCTGTATGAGTTTGGAAGATACCTTGAGAACAACGGCGGACCAAAAGTTGACGACTCGGTAATATGGGCAGCCTACAAAAAAAACGTTCCGATTTTTGTTCCCGCTTTCTCCGACTGCTCAGCAGGATTCGGATTTATAGTTCACCAAACTCAAAATCCTGATAATCATTGTTCGGTTGATTCAGCAAAAGATTTTCTTGAGTTGACAAAAATAAAATTAGCCAGCAAAGANACAGGCATCTTTATGATTGGCGGCGGTGTNCCTAAAAACTTCACACANGATATTGTTGTTGCGGCAGACATTCTTCAGGAAGATGCACAAATGCACAAGTATGCAGTCCAGATAACAGTTGCAGATGAAAGAGATGGAGCACTTTCCGGTTCAACACTTAAAGAAGCAAGCTCGTGGGGAAAGGTTGAAACAACTTATGAACAAATGGTTTACTCCGAAGCAACGGTCGCGATGCCTTTGATTGTAGGATACGCTTACCATAGAGGAAACTGGAAGGAAAGAAAAGGCAAAGAGTTTCAGAAGATATACTCAAAAATCGAAACTATAGCATAGCAAGTAATTCACTATAGTTGTTTTAACAGAACCAGTTCTTTGAAGGAACTGGTTTTTCATTATTTAAAATCCACAGCTAACCTTGCTATTCTATTATGCTATTGGAAGGCTAAATATAAATTTGCTTCCTTGCCCGATTTCGCTCTCAACCCAAATCTTACCACCTTGNGCCTGAACAAATTCTTTCGATATAGCCAAACCAAGACCCCAGCCTTGTCTGGATTTTTTACCAACTTGCGTAAATCGTTGGAATAGTTTTTCCTGATCTTCTTTTGAAATTCCAGGTCCTCTGTCGATCACTGAAAACCTGACTTCCTTATAATTTTTATTTGCTTGCAATTTGATTTCATCATTTTTCTTAGAGTAACGAATCGCATTATTCAATAGATTAACAAACACGAAAACAACTTTCTCAAGATCTGCTCTAACCTCGGGCAGATTTTCATCTACTTCGGTTTCAAGGTGAATATTTTTTTCTGCAGCCTGCATCATTAGCGCTGTTACACCTAACTCAATAACATCCTCCGGCTTAACCGAAGTAAAGTTTAACTTTATATTTCCTGTTTCGATCTGCGAATAATCCAGCAACTCGTTTATTACTCTAGAAAGCCTATTGCTCTGCTGTCTTAATGAATGTATAATTTCAGATTGTTCTTTACTCAGTTCACCAAGTCTTCTATCCTCAAGCAGCTTAAGGCTCAGGTTAATTGATGAAAGAGGAGTCTTTAATTCATGTGATGCTGTTGCAAGCAGGTTAGTTTTTGCAGTGTCTCTAATCTGGAACTGAGTTATGTTTTTCAATAAAATAAGATATCCGATAAATGTTTCCTGATGAGTCAATTCGGAATACGTTTTTATCTCTTCTTTTTCAATTTTAAAAAACAATTCTTCGTTATTAAAAATTATACGGAGCGGCCTGCTTGAATCAAATTCCGGGTTTACACTAATTGCTGTTTTGTAAATCTCGCGAACAAGGTCATTATGCGTTGCCACATCGGGCAAATAATGAGAAACTATTTCTGATTCCTTCAGCCCGGTTATATCCAGAATCTTTTTATTAGCTACAACAACATTTTTATTTTCATCAATCAGTAATACTCCGTCGTCAAAATTATGTACAAGCGATTCCATTCTTTTCTGCTCAGAAAGTAGCTGGTCTATATGTTTAGCTTCATATAGTTTTAGCCGTTCAGCCATCAAATTAAAAGCTGAAGCGAGTTCGCCAAGTTCATCTTTAGTATTTACCTCAAGTTTCTGATCATATTTTCTTTCACTTATAGATTTGATCCTTGCAGTTAATTCTTTTATAGGTTCTACAATTCTTGAGGGAAAATAAAAAATAAATGATAGAGTAATTAGTATGCTTATTGTGGCAACAATCGCCATATAAATTGTTATGTCATCAGAAAGGCTTTGCATTTCACTACTTTTCTTCTGAATAGCAAACATATTCAGATCATAAATTTCTGAGATTGTCTCTCGGATTTTTAGATATTGTGAATGCAGTTGATTGAGATCCTTCTGATTATCTTCTCTCCTTGAATTTATTTTCTCAACTAATTCAAGAAATTCTATGTAATTGTCGTGGACTTGATTTACTAATTCAGCTTCTCCAGTCTCAGTAATGTTCCTCGTTTCTTGCCCAAGCTTTTCATCAAAAATATTTTTTTTATTCTGAATAGAGCTTATTACAATAGAGTCGTCGAATGCAATGTCTTGTATCTGGCTGAGGCGAAGTAAATACATATCCTCCAGTGACTCCAACATTTGAAATGTATACTCAACTGAAGTGTAATTGTTTGTAATAGTTCCTCTTGTTTCTTCAGCGAGTTTGTTTGTAAATAAAATCCCCATCAGGCTTAGCAGAACAATAACCAGGAATAAAAACAATACTCCAAGAGTAATTTTACTTTTCAGCTTTTTCATCGGATGACACCATAAAAATATCAATATCTTCCTTCGAAGTATAATAAGTTAATTCGCGGAAGAAGTTTTTAATTCTTAATCGATATAATAGTGAAAAGACCGGTTTGCCCATAACGATTAAAGAGGCTTCTTTAGTTTTTGCAAAATCGACAATTGATTTTGCAATGTCATTACTTTTTAATTCTACAACTTCCGCTCCAAGTTCTGCTGCAAGTTTAAAATTATTTAACAGATGTCTTTGAAGTTTCGGATCTATTATATCTGATTTTTCTTTATCGGTTTGTACATAAACCACGAACCATTTTGAATTATACAATGAACATAGACGAGATGATCTTCTTATTAATCTCTTACCTGATTCATAGTTGCTGCTTAAAGCAGTAACCAGTGCGTTTATTTTTTCACGACTTGATGATGGAATTTCGTTGACGATTTTTCTTTCAACCTGCCTTGAGACTTCTTTTAATGCCAGATCACGAAGTTGTAGAAGTTTATCTTTCTGGAAAAAATTCTGTAATGCAATCGGAACTTTCTTCAAATCATAAATTTTTCCTTCTTCAAGCCGATCAATTAATTCCTCTATTGTTAAATCAACATTCACTACTTCATCAGCAGAATGAACAATGCTGTCAGGTACTCTTTCAGTTATCTTAATTCCTGTTATTTTTTCAACGCGTTCATTTATACTTTCGATATGCTGAATGTTTACATTGCTGATAACATTTATTCCAGCTTCAATTAATTCTTTAACATCCTGCCAGCGTTTTTCATTCTTTGAGCCGGGAATATTTGT
>JGI20213J14113_1000153_pt1 | contig 14859 bp, 8 predicted proteins | sample WetSurMetagenome_3_FD_14113 | JGI IMG/M metagenome (IMG submission 14113) | reverse complement strand
CAGACTCGCAAGAAAGCAAAACTTAAGAAGTATTCTGATCAGTTGTGGTTTTATGAACGAAGAGCCTTTAAAGGAAATGTGTGAAGTTCTGGATGCAATCAAAATTGATTTAAAAGGATTCAGTGAAGACTTTTATCATAAAGTTTGTTCTGCAGAATTAAAACCGGTTCTGAGAAGTATCAAGCAGGTTTCGAAAAGTAAAGTTCATCTTGAAATTGTAAACCTTGTTGTTCCGACGCTGAATGATTCAGAAAAAATGCTCACCAATCTTTCTGAATGGATTTTCAACGAGGTCGGTCCTGATGTGCCCGTTCATTTTACAAGATTTCATCCTGACTATAAACTTCTAAATCTTCCACCGACCCCTATTGATACNCTGNATCGTGCAAGAGAANTTGCAATGTCAAAAGGAATTCATTATGCATTCGTGGGAAATGTCCCCGGAGATGCCGGGAACAACACATATTGTCCAAAGTGTAAAAAAGCAATTATAAAAAGATCCGGAATGTTCACGACTGAAATTCATTTGAAGAATGGTAAATGCGAATATTGTAATTATACTATTGCAGGAGTCTGGAAATGATCTTTGAAATTGGAGGTGATTAATATGAAAAGATTTTTATTGTGTTTGATGCTCTTGTTTGGTTTGAATGCTTGTAAAGCACAAACCGATAAACAAAGTCAAATTGATAATGATTCAATACACAAGCCTGCTTTTGCCGGACAGTTTTATTCTGATGATCCAGTCATTCTTAAAAATCAAATTAATGCTTTTTTAAATAATGCTGTTCCTCAAAAAGTTGATTCAGCACTGGCAATCATCGTTCCGCACGCGGGTTATATTTATTCAGGACAAATTGACATTGATGGTTACAACCAGATAAAGCAAAATAAATACGATCTGATTGTTATACTCGGAACAAATCATACAACAGAAGGATTAACTGGAATATCACTTTATCCTAAAGGTGGGTTTTCAACTCCGATCGGCGTTGCGGAAATTGATAACGAGGTTGCAGAAAAATTATTAAAGGCAGATAAAGATGTAACGGCTAACCTTTCTATTTTTGATAAAGAACATTCTGTGGAAATCCAGGTTCCGTTTATTAAATACTTTTTTCCCGATGCAAAAATTCTTCCCTTGATAGTTGCGGAACCGGACATTGAAATGTGTAAAAAATTTGCGAAAGCATTAGTCTCTTCAATAGAAAATAAAAAGGTTCTGGTTGTTGCAAGTTCAGATTTTTCGCATTACCCCTCATTTGATAATGCAATTAAAATTGATAACAATACATTAAAAACAATTGCAGGATTGAATCCAGATAAAATTGTAAAAGTAATGGAAGATCAGTTGGAAGAAAGCGTTCCGCAGCTATTAACTTGTGCTTGCGGCGAAGCACCAATTCTTGCTGCTGTATCATTTGCTAATGAAGTTGGAGCTAAATCTGCATCAATAATCAGTTACAGCAATTCCGGATACAATCCAATTGGAACGTCAGCGAAAGTAGTTGGATACGGAGCCGTCATAATTTCGAAAGGAAATCCTATCCTTCTTAAAGATGTTGATTCATTAGTTGCAAATAACTCGTATATCCTTACTCAATCTGATAAAGAATCACTTTTAAAATATGCAAGAGAAACTCTCGGACAGTATTTTGAATCTCAGACAGTTCCTTTGCCGCGTAATATGAATGCGATGCTTAAAATTAAAAGAGGTGCTTTTGTAACGCTTAATAAAAATAAACAGCTTCGTGGATGTATCGGGCATATGTCGGAAGATACTCCATTATGTACAAACGTTGGTGCAATGGCACTGCAAGCTGCTTTTAACGACACACGTTTTAGTCCGCTGACAAAAGAAGAGCTTTCGCAAATAGAAATTGAAATTTCTGTTCTAACTCCATTTACAAAAGTAGGAAGTGCAGAAAAAATTACACTCGGACGGGATGGAGTTATAGTTAAAAAGGGAAACAAGCAGGCAGTTTTCCTTCCACAGGTTGCAACTGAAACAGGCTGGAGTAAAGAAACATTTTTAGATCAGCTTTGTTATAAAGCCGGATTAAATGCGGGTGATTGGAAGGATGCTGAGTTGTACACTTTCCAGGCTGATGTTTTCAGCGAAGCAGATTTTCATTAATCAAATGAAAATAAAAACTGCGGTCATCTACCTTTTTGTTGTTGGTCTTTATTCAATTCTTGGGCAAGTCGTTATTCTCAGAGAACTGAATGTCGCTTTCTACGGGATAGAACTCATCTATCTTTTATCGTTTACTTTCTGGCTGCTTGGAACTGCTGTCGGCGTAACACTCGGTCGAAGATCTTATACTCCAACTGAAAATAATATTCTTTCACTGCTTCTGCTATCTGCACTTTTGTTGGTTGCCGATCTAGTTTTTATAAGAGGAATAAGAAATTTACTGGGAGGAGTTCCGGGAGGTTATCTTCCTTTTTTGATGCAGATAATTGGTCTCATCATTGCATTGCTTCCAATTGGTTTGTTGGCCGGTCTTTTATTCCAATGGACAGCAAAAAAATTTGTTTCGGAAAATAGAACACTAGCAAAAGCTTATGCTATAGAAAGTGCCGGAGGAATTGCTGGGGGTTTAAGTTCTACACTTTTTCTGGAATTTGGAATCAGTAATTTTTTAATTGCACTTATGTGCGCTTCTATGTGTTTGTTGCCAGCACTTTATTTCTCTATTAAATTCAAAGTGGTTCTGATAAAGTATGCATCGTTTCTTCTTTTCTTTTTAATAATAATTTTATTTGTTTTTTCATACAAGCTTGATTTGTTGTTGACATCCTGGAATTATTCTGGGTCAGTTGAATCTGTTGATACACCATATAACCGTGTTACAATTACTTCATCCGAAGAACAGATAAATGTATTTGAAGACGGTGCACTTTCTTATGAAACTCAAAGCGTTGCTGCTGAAGAGTTCGTACAGTTGTCGACATTACAGTCAACCGATTTAGATAATGTCCTGGTTTTAGGAGGAGGTTTTGAAGGAGTTATATCCGAATTGTTAAAACTTCCGGTAAAGAAAATTGATTATGTCGAAATTAATAAAAACCTTTTATCAATACTGATAAAAAGATTGCCCGCGGAACTAATTAATTCTCTTAAGAACAAAAGAGTAAACATTATTTATGATGATCCAAGAAAATTCCTGCAGCATAATTATCTCTATAATATAATACTTGTTGGGATGCCGGAACCCACGTCACTGCAAAATAACCGATACTATACAAAACAATTTTTCAGTCAATGTTCTAAATCTTTAAATGAAAAGGGTGTGCTTTCATTTAAAATTCCATCTTCTGAAAACATCTGGACACAGCAGTTGGCCGATAGAAACACAGGTATTTACAATGCTGTAAAATCTTCGTTTGAAAATGTAATAGTTCTACCTGGTGTTACTAATTTATTCATCGCTTCAAAAAATAAATTGACAACCGATGTAAATGTTTTAACTCAAATATTTATAGAAAGAAATCTTGAGACTAAACTTGTCTCTCCTCAGTACATCAATTACGTATTTACAAATGACCGTTTCGCTGAAATCCAGAAATTGATTTCGCACACAACAATCAATGCTAATTCTGACTTTCAGCCGGTTTGCTTCACTTATGCTGTCTCTATCTGGTTGTCTAAATTTTTTCCCAGCTTAACTTTTTCAGAAAATCCTCTGAAATCAATTAATAAATCAGGAAGTATAATTCTGATTTTAGTTATTCTAATTATTTTGCTGGGAATGATTTTCATAATGAAAAAATTCCAATCACTAAAAATAATTTTTCTCGTTTTTCTTGCAGGATTTACAGGGATGATACTTGAAGTCATCCTCATTCTTCTTTATCAGAATAACAATGGAATTTTATTCCGTGATATCGGTCTGCTGCTGATGACTTTTATGATCGGTCTTACCCTTGGTTCATTTTTCATTGATAAGCTTTTTATAGTTTATCAAAACCGAAAAAGTACAAAACTGTGGATAGGCCGGTTGCTTTTCATTGGCTTTGCAATATTAATTATGATGATTTATTTGGGAATTACCGTAGACATTATCAGCAGCCTTCCATTTATCTTTATTGCAATCCTGATTGATGGATTATTTGTATCGGGAATTTTTGCTTTTGTAAGTTTGTACGAGGTTAAAGATCAACAGAAGGTAATATCGCAACTTTATTCTGCTGATTTGATCGGCGGATGTTCAGGATCGTTAGTTGCCAGTCTGATTCTTATTCCTATCTATGGTCTCACGCATTCTTTAATATTTATAATAATTATATGTTTATCTTATTTAGGCTATAATAAGTTATGATTTTATAAATTGACCTCTAAAAGTCAGGATCACCACCTGGCCTTTTATATTGCTTGCGTCAAACCCATTCTTCCCAAATATGGTACGAGCAAGACTCCTATTTAATTCTCTGGTTTCCTCTGGAACAACCATTTATTATAGTTTATTTCAAGCAACAATATTTGCGGAGAGTCAGGGACTCTTTCCGAAAATAAAAAACCAGTAATTTCATTCTAAAATCGAAGCTTTTTTGGGGAGGTCTCCAAAAGGTCTCCATCATTTTTAATACTTATTATTTTTCAGCACTGACATTAGAATTTTTTAATGAATAATAATGGATTCGAAAAAGTGATAAAAGAATAAATAGAAAATCCCACTCAGTATTAGCTAAGTTAGATTTGATATGGTAGTAGTAACTTCCTTGAATTCTAAATTCAAAAAAAAGTCTGGGGTGTTTTAATTATCTCAGTTGATCCTAAATTAATGTTTGAATCCTTTAGAATTGCATGTCAAATCTAGATGAGAACGAAATATCAAATAACCTTTTCTGAGACACAAAAAAAATATTTTTTCAACCAATGGAATTGACTATGAATATTTTTTTATTATTTTATGTAATATAATTTTCATTTTTAATAATAGATGTAATATTATTTTCAAATGAACTCAAATCATCTAATTGATCTCTTCTTAGAAACTGCAAAAATCGATGCAATGTCGGGCAACGAGAAATCTCTTGCTGATTATATAAAATCCTTTTTACAGAAATACAACTACTCTATTACCGAAGATAATTCCAACCTATTTTCAAACAGTAATACCGGAAACCTGATTTGTAGAATTGGCAATGGTGGTGATTTTGTAATGACAGCTCACATGGATACAGCACGACCAACGCTTAACATAAGACCAAGGATATTAGAAGATAAGATTGTATCCTCAGGTGATAGTGTGCTTGGTGTAGATAACAGAGCTGGTGTATCAGTGCTTCTTTACCTGCTTGAAAAAATTGCATTAGATAAAATTCTTGTTAAAGATTTTACAGTTGCTTTCACTACTTGTGAGGAAACTACTTTGTTTGGTTCGAAACATCTTGGGTTGAATGGCCAAATTAAGTATGGATTTGTATTCGACTCGGGCTACAGACCAGGAAATTTTATTTACTCAGCTTGCGGTGCACTTGGATTTAAGATTAAAATTATTGGAAAAGCTTCTCATTCGGGTATTGCTCCTGAGAAAGGAGTAAATTCACTTCTGATTGCTTCGAGGGCAATTAGTAATCTTCCGCTTGGTAGAATCGATGACGAATCAACTATGAATATTGGAATATTAAAAGGCGGAAGTGCCGTAAATGTAATCCCTGAAATAACTGAACTTGATGGGGAGGTACGATCATTTGATGTAAATAAAGTTGAGAAATACTTCAATTTGACTTTGGATATCTTCAATAAAGAAGCTGAACAAATGGGAGGTAAAATAGAAGTCGATTCGTTTTGGGATTTTAGACCTTTCACAGTTCCGCAAAGTTCTTTTGTTTTCAACGAAACGGTCAGGGTTCTTAAGAAAGTTGGATTGAACCCAACACCAAAAATTTCACTGGGTGGCAGCGATGCAAATTCCCTAAACGAAAAAGGTATAGAATCAATAAATCTTGGAATCGGGGCACAGAACCCACATTCAAATGATGAGTTCATTTATATTGAAGATTTAGTCAAATCTGCTGAAATAGCACTTGAGTTAGTAAGAAAATAAGAGAACAAATGAAAAAAATTTTACTGGCATCATTCATCTTTCTACTTTTTTCAGGTTCAATAGTTTATCCTCAGGTTAAAGGTCATCTTGTTATTATTGGAGGCGGCGATAAACCAGCATACATAATACAAAAAATAGTTGACTATGCTGGTGGACCAGCTTCAAAAATTATTATAATTCCTAATGCAAGTTCAGACCCATTTGGCTCTGCGGAGTACAATGTTCAAGAATTTAAGAATTTGGGCTGCACGAACGTAGATTATATTTTGTTCAATAGGGCAGATGCCGATAAAGATTCACTTGTGAATAAAATAGAAGGTGCTACCGGGATATTTTTCTCCGGAGGTGATCAGGCTTTTCTTACACGTGATATGCTTGGGACGAAATTATTAGAAAAAGTTTACGAGATTTATAATAATGGCGGAGTTATCAGCGGAACCAGTGCCGGTGCTGCAGTGATGAGTAAACTTATGATTACAGGCAATGAATTAATAAATAAAGATTCTTCGGATATTTTTATTACAATACAGAAAAATAATGTTGAGGTTAAGGAAGGCTTTGGTTTCATAAAAACTGCGTTTATCGATCAGCATTTCATCAAAAGAAAAAGATTAAACAGGTCAATAAGTGTTCTCCTTGAAAATCCGGATCTATTAGGAATCGGCATTGATGAATCAACTTGTATTGTTGTTTATCCTGATGAAACATTTGAAGTTCTCGGAGAGAATCAAGTTGTGATATTTGATGCAACGAATTCCCGCAACATTAAACTGGATAAGAACGGCAATCTTGGGGCTGAAAATATTAAGATGCACTTATTAATTAATGGTGATAGGTTCGATCTTAATTCAAAAGAAGTAATTGAATGAAATCCAGCACTAAAAAATTTAAGTTCAAGGTACCGAATACTTATCTGCTTCTGTTTTCTATTTTAATTTTGATTGCTTTCCTTACCTGGGTCATTCCGGGGGGTGAATACGAAAGAACAACAGTAAATGGAAGGGAAGTTGTTGTTCAGAATTCATTCAAATATGTTGATAGTAATCCGCAGGGATTTTTTGCACTATTTATAGCTCCGTTAAAAGGATTTGTTGAAGCGGCGATGATTATTGGATTCATTCTTCTGGTTGGTGGCGCTTTTAATGTTCTTGCTAAAACTGATGCAATTAACTCTCTTATTAATAAACTTGCTCGTGCGCACAGGGATTCAATTACACTTCGTCGACTTTTTATCCCGGTATTAATTTTGATGTTCTCCATCGGTGGTGCATCATTTGGAATGAATGAAGAGATTATTCCTTTTGTACTGATTATCGTTCCAATCTGTCTAGCTCTTGGGTATGATTCTATTATTGGAGTTGCTATACCCTTAGTTGGAGCTCATGTTGGGTTTGCAAGTGCATTCCTTAATCCGTTTAATGTAGGCATTGCACAGGGAATTGCTGATGTACCAATCTTTTCCGGAATTGGTTACAGGGTTATTTGCTGGATAATATCCACCGCTGTTGCAATTCTATTTATCCTCTATTATGAAAAAAAGTTAAAGAAAACTCCTAACATTAGTCCAACCTTTAAAGAAGATAATGATAGAAGAAATTCGGAACACTTTGACAATATTTATAATAACTCTTCATCATTTTCATTAAGACATAAAATCGTTCTTATTGCTTTTGTTCTTTCATTGGTAATGCTTGTTGTTGGAGTAATTAAGTTTGATTGGTTCATTGGAGAAATTTCTGCAATGTTCTTTATTATGGGAATTGCTGTCGGAATTATTGGCGGATTAAAAAGTGATGACATCATTAAAGGCTTTATTGATGGAGCAAAAGATCTTGTTGGTACAGCAATTATAGTAGCGCTTGCCCGCGCAACATTGGTGATTTCAAGAGACGGACATATAATAGATACAGTTTTGTATGGCCTTTCACCCTACATTCAATCTGCCTCCCCGATTTTTTCATCACAAAAGATGTTTATTGTTCAGGCAATAATTAATTTCTTCGTCCACTCTGGTAGCGGACAGGCAGCTTTGACCATGCCGATAATGGCACCGCTGGCTGATCTTGCTGGTGTTACAAGACAAACTGCTATACTTGCATTTCAGTTTGGTGAGTATACTAATATCATTATTCCGACTTCAGCAGTGACGATGGGNGCTTTATCAATGGCTCGCGTTCCCTGGGAGAGATGGGCGAAATGGGTTTTACCTTTACAAATAATATTAATGCTGTTAGGGTTACTTTTACTAATTCCTCCAAATTTAATCGGATGGCAATGAGCTTCTTAATTAATAAACTATTCAATCATAAAAAAAGAGGTGTACTATGAAAAAGTATTTATCTATACTTTTTATTTCTTCTTTTATTCTTCTTGGACTTTCCAATGATTTATTTGCACAAGTTACATTTGGAAATGGCCCGCTTTATATTCGTGTTGATGCGTACGGAGCAATCAGAATTTTTACAGTTGAAGGTACTGATACATTGCAGCACATCAACAGAATTTCAGTTCTTGCAGCAGGGAACCCATTCGAAGTCATGGACTATTGGAACGATTTAGATACAGAAGTTCCAACGGAACTTGTTGCCAACCCTGCTTTAAGTGATTATGAAATTTCAGGATCTTATAACAATGCATACTCTGGATTGCCGCCAAATTTTTTATTTGAACAAAATGTGTATGGCTGGAATGATCAAAAATATATTGTGGTCAAATGCAATATAACTAACCGTGAAAGCAATGAAATGCCTATGCAGCCGGGATTAGATGTTGTACAATACGTAGACTACACTTGGGAAAATGACAAAATATTCTACGATGCAGTGAATCAGATTCTGACCCAGTTTGAAAACCATCACATTGGAATAAAAACTCTTTCAGAACAAACTACTTCTGCACAGGTATTTGAATGGTATGATGGTTATGAAGTACTTGATACAAATTATTACAATATGATGAATGAAGGCACCTTTGATACCGATACATTAATTACAGACGAAGACGGAGGTGTGGGTATTTTAGGTGGTGAACATACAACTTTACAACCTGGAGCAAGCAAATCATTTTACTTTGCTGTCGCAGTTGGTTCAACAGGAAGCGAGATGCTTACAAATATGCAGGAAGCAATCCAGAAGTATTATTTTATTACTTCAGTAAAAGCAGATCACAACTCAGTGCCAGATGGATATGTTTTGGAGCAGAATTACCCTAATCCGTTCAATCCATCGACAGCTATAAAATTCGGAATACCTGAAGCTTCGAATGTTAAACTGAAAATATTCAACTCACTTGGTGAAGAAGTTGCTGAACTCGTAAATGAATATATGGAGGCAGGTACATACACATATAACTTTGATGCTTCAAAACTTCCATCGGGAATTTATGTTTACACTTTACAAACCGGTGAACAGCTTATTTCTAAGAAAATGACATTTATTAAATAGAACGGTTAAAAAGGGCTCACGAAAAAACGTGAGCCTTCTTTTATGGACAGGTACAAAGAAATAAAAGAACAGATCAGGAGCAGGTATAATTCTCTTCCGAAGAATCACAGGAAGATAGCAGATTACTTTATAAATAATTTTGATAAGATACCTTTTCTGAATGTTCAGGAACTCTCAGAAAATACCGGTGCCAGTGTAGCCTCTATAGTGAGGTTTTCTCAAAGAGCAGGTTACAAAGGATTCAGTGATCTAAGGGATTCAATTACTGATTCCTTGCAAAAAGGTATGCATAACGGCGAAATATTCCCCCTCCTGGAAAAACGTAAAATAGATGATGATCTGCTCACAGAAGTAGCAAATCTCGATATAAAAAATATCAATGATACTCTGAACATGATTGAACGAAAATCATTCAATTATGTAATTGAGCGAATTTCTTCAGCAGAAAAAGTGCTTACAGGTGGCTTAGGAATATCCTATTTGCTTGCTGAAATTCTTGCGTATCAGTTAACCCAGGTTGGAATAAACTCAAGCGTATTAATACATACACACACACTTTTTCATGAACAAGTATTATTTCTAAACCCGAAAGATCTTCTGGTGTTATTTTCATTTCCTCCTTACTCCAAGGAGACATTGGATCTTGCAAGATTTGCAGAAGAAAGGAGAATTGACGTTATCGCAATTACAAATAAACCAGCTTCACCAATAACGTTTTATACTAAGGCTAATCTCATTGTTGAAAGCCGGAATATGCTGTTCACAAATTCTTTTGCAGCTATATCTGTTCTGATAAATGCAATTGCAACATCCTGTGCTGTAAAAGATAAAGCAAGAGCAAAGCAGATTTTGAAAGAATCAGAAGAAATTATGGAGAGTCAAAATCAGACAATAAGCGGGAGCTGAAAAATGAAAAAAATTTTACCACTACTTTTTTTTACTCCTTTTTTAATTTATGCCGGAACAACCGGGAAACTTTCCGGATCAGTTAAAGATGCACAAACTGGAGAACTGCTTGTAGGTGCAAACATAATAGTTGTCGGAACTGATTATGGTGCCGCTACAAATGTTGATGGCAATTTTGTTATTCTCAATATCCCTCCGGGAAACTATTCAGTTAAAGTAAGCTACATAGGATATGAAACTAGTCTTGTTACAGATGTTCAAATAGTTGTTGATCAAACCACAGCTTTGCAATTACAGTTAAATTCTGAATCGATCGTAGTTGGTGAGGTTGTTGTCGTTGCAAGTACACCAATGGTTCAAAGAGATGTAACTAGCAGTGTTTCTGTTATCCGTAGGGATCAGATAGAAGCATTACCTGTTTCTAATTTTAAGGATTTATTATCTCTGCAAGCCGGAGTAGTTGAGACAGGTAGTAATAATTTGCATATCCGTGGTGGTCGTTCCAACGAAGTTGCATATCTTGTTGACGGAATTTACGTTAAGGATCCACTCCTTGGTGATTTAGCCCTTGAAATAGGTAACGACGCAATACAGGAAATGAGTATGCTGAGCGGAACTTTTAATGCAGAATATGGAAATGCATTGAGCGGTGTTGTAAATATAGTAACAAGGGATGGTGATGAAAACTTCAGCGGCAGGCTTGAGGCAAGAACCAGCGAATTTGGGGTTGACCGATATTCTGATTTACACGAGTCAAGAGTAAACGGTAGCCTTAGTGGTCCATTCTTTACAAATAAATTAACTTTTTTCGTATCAGGGGAAGTGGATAATCGAGGGAGCTACCTTCCTTATGGTTATGATAAACTGGGTTCCATCTTTACAAAGTTAACTACTGATATATTTCCCCTAACAAAAATTTCATTGCAAAACAGAGGCAGCCAGGGAGAACGGCAGAATTATAGTCACGCTTTTAAATACATTCCGGAACAATATCCGAAAGTACATACTGACAGTTGGCAGACTTCACTAACTTTTACACATACTCCAACAAATAATTTCTTCTATGATCTCAGAGCTTCTTACTTTAATCAGGGCTATTTTTCAGGTATTGATAAAGATACTTCGCGTTATTTACCTACCAGCGAATGGGTATACTTTAGCGAGTATGGAAATGGTTTTGAATTTTATAAAATTACCGATACCCTTGAATTATACGATAGCAGAACTGTTACTGCAGATATAAAAGCAGATGCAGTCTGGCAGATTAATGAATTTAATGAAGTTAAATTCGGCGGTCAGTATCAAAAGCACTGGCTGGATCTGTATTACATCTACGATCCTAAAAGAAATTTTCCTTACATAGATGACTATAACACGGAGCCATTCGAACTTGCTAGTTATATACAGGATAAGATCGAATTGCCATATTTAATTCTTAATCTCGGACTTAGGTGGGATTATTCAAATGCAAATGTAATTTATCGGTCAGACCCGCTCGACCCTAATTCTTTGATAGAATCAGGATCAAAATCTCAGTTCTCACCAAGGATTGGAATAGCTCACCCGATATCGGACAGAACTAAACTTCACTTTTCTTATGGTCACTTTTTTCAGATTCCTGAATTCCAATATTTATTTGAAAACAATCAATACGACCTTAATGTAAGGGAACCATTATTTGGTCAGGCAAACCTTGATGCCGAGAGAACAATTTCTTATGAAGTTGGTATTTCACATCAGTTTTCAGACAGGATTGCAGCACATGTTACGGCTTATTACAGAGATATAACTGGTTTAATTGGAACACGATATTATTTTCCGTTTGTTGAAGGTAGATATACAGGATATACGCTTTATGTAAATGAAGATTACGCAAATGTAAAAGGATTTGAATTCACTCTTGATATCAGACCAGATAGATATTTCTCAGGAAGTTTGACTTATACTTTTATGGATGCAAAAGGAAGTGCTTCTTCTGAACAAGAGCAATACCCAGGTACATCGGAATCAACTCAATTATATTATCTGGATTTTGACAGAACCCACATTTTGAATGCTTCTGCTTCTTTTCAAATACCGAACGGAGAAGGTCCCATAATATTTGGAACTCCAATCTTTCAGAATATAGACCTAAGTTTAATTCTGAAAGCCAGTTCGGGTGCACCATATACTCCTTCAGGAAGAGATGTCGGATTTGTAGAAAGAAATTCGCTTAGACAACCGGGAATTTACAGCATCGATTTAATTTTTGGTAAGTCATTCAATCTTATAGCAACAACTGAACTTAGAATATTTGCAGAAATTTATAATCTGACTGACCACAAAAACATACGTTATGTCTATCCCGATACCGGCGATCCGGATTTCACTTTTGAAGGAGGTCATTCAGAAGAATATATGCAGGATCCATCCAATTATGGGCCTCCAAGAGTTATCAGATTGGGAGCCTCAGTCAGGTTTTAATTTTCTAATAATGAAGTAGAGAAATAATATGAAAAAAAATATTTTAATCTTAGTTGGAATCATATCTTCAACTCTGTTATTTGCTCAGGTAGGAAGAGATGGTACTGAATTAACTAAAGAAGATCTTAAAAAAGTTTTAAGTATTGAGGATAGGGCAGCAGGTACACATAACGCAAGCAATATCGGTTTATTTTTTGAAAACAGAGGCAAACTTTATCCTAGAAGATTGACCCAAGGTCCATCAGGTGAATTTCCTATCAACAGCACAAAGCATTATATATACCGCATTAATCAGTTTGCCGGAATTCCGGGTAATGTAGTTCAGGCAAGATATACAACAAATGAAGAATGGGAAGCCGTTGGTGGTTATAATCTTAAGGATTCAGCTAGGATTGCATTCAGTGATAATCCAATTTATTGGAATCCAACTCTGGGCTGGCCAGTAAAAGATGAAAATGGTGATAATCTGATTTTGTCAGATCAAGATAGTTATTGTGTATTTAATGATAGTAATAATACCGTTTCAATATTAGGGATTCAAATTGCTCAGACAGGTTATACTTATGGAGTAAATTTTGCAAAGAATATCATATTCTACAAATATGAAATTACGAACATCGGGCCTCAGGATCTTCAGGATTTTTACTTTTCTTTATATGTCGATTGCGATATCGGTAACGTCGAAGGAGGTACTCCTGAATATAATGATGATAAACTAGATTATATAAAAGAGAAAAATCTGATTTACTTTTTTGATGATGGAATTTCTTCCGAATGGCCAGGTGGCAAGACAGGATATTTTGGTGCTATGTTTAACAAAACTCCTAAGGTGAATGGAATTGAATTGGGAGTAACTGATATGCACTACAACATCTATAATGATGATTACGATATTGATACAGTTCAGTACGGAATTATGTCAAGTGATCCTGATCTATATAATTCTTCCGTAGGTTCAAAATATTTTCATATTGGCGGTAATCCTGATTTGCATTTTGATGAACCTGCAACTATTCCTGCTTCAGGCATTGATCTTCTTGCCTATATAAGTTCTGGTCCTTTTACATTAGGCAGAAATGACACATTGAAATTTATAACAGCAATAGTTGCCGGAGAAACCAAAGAAGAAATATTGAAGTCAGCTGCAACTGCTCAGTCAACTGTCGATGCGAATTTCAAATTACCAAAGCCTCCTGTTCGCCCGAATTTATCAGGAATTGCAGGCAATATGCAGGCAACTTTGTACTGGGATGATATTGCCGAGTACAGCCTCGATGAGTTCACCGGTAATTATGATTTTGAAGGTTACCGTTTATACAGAAGTAATGATAAGGGAATTAATTGGACCAAGCTTGCAGATTTCGATTTAAAAAATTCAATCGGCGATAACACCGGTCTTCAATATAGTTTTAATGACACAACAATTATTAACGGATTCGACTACTGGTATTCGATTACATCCTATGACAGAGGCGACTCACTGGTAGAAAGTCTCGAATGTCCTTTAGGTACTAATATTAACGCGATAAATCTGGTTTCGTTAATTCCCATAAGCGATGCAATTGGTAGAACTCCCGTTTCTATGGTTGAAACTCAACACTTCGGCACAGGCGAATCAAATTACGAACTAAACGTTGAACCAATCGATGATCAAACTCTTGCCGGTAACGAATATAGAACATCATTTAGTTTTATGTCCAAAAAAGAAAGTGGAAATCTTGCAACGAATGTTACCATAACGATTACAGATTCAACTCAAACAAAACCTTACAAATACGGAATTAAGTTCAATAGCGCATCAAACTTCGATGTCGTGAATGTGACTACCAAAGAAATAATCAGAGCTGGATATAATTATCCTTTTGGTGGCAGGGATTTGAATATAACTGGACACGGATTAAAAATTTCTATGATTGATGATCCGAATGCAACCGAAGATGAAAGACCACAAGGTGGCGATTTAATTGCAATAGATTTTTCAATTTCTGTAG
>JGI20213J14113_1000149_pt1 | contig 15161 bp, 23 predicted proteins | sample WetSurMetagenome_3_FD_14113 | JGI IMG/M metagenome (IMG submission 14113) | reverse complement strand
AAACGTGATGCGGCACAAAAAGCACTTTATGGTACTTTGGAAAAAGAGAATAACGCTTTACAAAATAAAGTAAACATGTTAAGAGAGGATATACAGGCAATTACAGTCTCTTTTAATAATACAGAAAAAAATCGTGACGCTTTGCAAGTCGAAGTGGATATGTTAAAAAAGGATATGCAAACAACAAGAAGTTCTTATATTGATATGCAAAATAAATATGATGCTTTACAAAAATTATTTGATGAAAAAATAAAGCTGGCAAATCAAGAAAGTATTGCTCTAAAAACTAAGATAAACGATGAGCAAAAAGCACACCAATATTACATGGATTCTATGCAAACCCGTCTCAATATTGCGGAAGAAGCATTACGCAACGTCATGTCTTATAATGCAAAACTAGGCGCTAACAAGCTAGAAGAGTATAAAATTGCACATGATGCGTTGGAGAAGATAACGAAGGAGTAAGTAATGGCTAAGAATTTTTTTAATATGCCAGCCGGAAAAGAAATGGATATTTTAATTGGTGAAAGTGTAATGGGGTGGCATTTGATACCCGATGAATACATCGATGATGAGTTTGAAGGCATAAAGCATTGGGCGCAGATGTGGCTTGATAAGGATAATAGGTTAATGTGCAATAGTTTTCAGCCGAGCACTAATATTTCAGATGCATGGGAAGTGGTTAGGAAGATGCGAAACGAAAGATATTGGTTCTATTCTGGTGCATTGTCGTCATATTGTTTTGTGTCTTTTGAGAATATAGAAGATAGAATTACTTATACTTCTAGGGCTAAAATAGATGAAATCCCTCTTGCTATTTGTAGAGCGGCACTATTGAAAACAGAAAATAAAAAATGAAAGGAGTAAATTAAATTGGATGCTACTGTAATTGCTTTGATTTCAACATTGGTTGTTTCTATAATAGGGAATGTTGCTGCATGGTGGCAATTAGCTAATCAAGCTAAAAAAGATAAGATTCAAGCAGGACTTGATGACCAAAGGTTAAGAATGGAAAAAGATAAAGCCGAAGCCGATAAGGAAGCGGCAGATATAGCAGCTTCATTAACTGTAGCAGAATCTTTAAGGGTAGAGATTGAGAGGTTGCAAAAAAGAGGGCTTGAACTTGAAAATACGGTTATTGCCAAAACAACTGAGATTGGCGAATTAAAACTGGCGGCTATTGATAAAGAAGCCGAATTGAGAACAATGAAATATCAAATGCAAAATTTGCAAATGAAATATGATTCTATGATTGATATCGGTAGTGTTAATAAGAAAAAAGTACCTGCTACAAAGAAAATTATACCGTCAAAGATGAAACCCGAGGTTTTAGTTGAAGATAAAACCCTTTCTTGGAATATGGACCTTGTTCCAGCGGAAGAATTTTCTTCAGATATATTACAATTGGCAATGGATGCAGATGAAGCCAAGAAAACATTAATTTCTAGGGATATGGATATGGAGATAGAAGAATTAAGAAATAATTCTATTAGTAAGGAATTATTAAGTGATGAGGCAAGTAGACTAACTGCTGAATGAAATAACAATATTATCCGATTAAAAATATTGGCTCTTGACAAATTTGAGATTATATGATATAATAAGAATAAGAAGAGAACTTATGAAAAAGTGGACTAAGTTTGAAAAAATCTGGTTAGCAACATTTCTGTTGATGGTAGTTGGTTCAACCATTTATTTTTCAGTTACTGGTACGGATTATTCAAGCTGGCATAGTATATTATTAAATTGGATAATTGCACCTGCAAGCGCAATTTCTGGAATTATGTGTGTTGTTCTAGTAGCCAAAGGCAAGCTTTCTAACTATGCTTGGGGTACAATCAACTGCATCACATATGGTTATGTTGCTTATATGAGTGGTTATTATGGCGATACAATTATTAATTTGTTTTATTTTTTGCCATTTCAACTTATCGGTTTTCTTTGGTGGAGAAAGCATTTAAGACCTTCCAGCAGGGAAGATGTTGTTATGCGCAAAATGTCATTGAAACAGATTATAATAGTAGCAATTTCGTCTATTGGTATAACGGTTCTTTTCGGTATTGCTTTGTTGAAAGTAGATAATTGGTTTGTAAATGTAATGAAGCGTAATGTTTCAATCTATGCTTATATTGAAAATGTATTTCATATTCCGTTACTTGGACCAGTGTTTGATGCTTCATCAGAGATTTTACAGTTTATTGCACAGATTCTTATGACTTTAGCTTTTGCGGAGCAATGGATACTTTGGATTTTGGTTAATGTTTTGTCGATTGTAATGTGGGCTTCTGTAATTATTGCAGAACCTACTTCAATTGCTTGGGCAGTACCTACTTTAATTATGTGGGTTGCTTACCTTATAAACAGTTTCTATGGCTATGTCATGTGGTTGAGAGGAGCAAAACAAAATGTATAAAACAGGAGTATTTGTTGGTAAGTTTTTACCTCCTCATCGTGGACATTTGAGCCAAATCATCAATTCGGCTACGCAATGTGAAACATTGTATGTAATTGTTTCTGATAATAAAAATATGACAGCTAAATTGTGTGAAGAAGCAGGTTTACCTTTAATGGATGCCAACTTACGTGTCAAATGGCTCTCACAAGAATTGCAGGGTTTTGAACATATCAATATTGTTTATCTTAATGAAAGCGATATTCCCGAGTATCCTTATGGTTGGGGATATTGGGCTGGTTATATAAAAGATGCTGTTGATAAAAAAATCGATGTATTTTTTAGCGGAGATAGCGAATATGAACGTGGCTACAAGTTTTATTTTCCAGATGCGGATTTTAAATTATTTGATTATAAGAGAGAACGTTATCCAATAAGCGCTACAATTATTCGTAAGAATCCTTTTAAATATTGGGATTATATTTTGGGTAGTGCTAGACCTTTTTTCGCTAAAAGGTTTTTAATTACTGGCACAGAGTCTTGTGGTAAAACAACCACTGCAAAATATCTCGCTAAAATTTTTTATACATCTTGGTCGGAAGAAGTTGGCAGATATTATGCTGCTAAATTTCTTGGTGGTAATGAAGCAATCTATAGTGAGCAGGATTTTGGAAGGATTGCTTATCTACAGTATGAAACAGATATGGATGCCCTACAAAGGGCAAATAAAATTGTATTCTATGATACCGATGCTGTAGTGACACAATACTATGCGGAATTATATTTGGGTAAAAAAGTTGATATGGTTGAAAGTTTTATTGACCCTTCAAGATATGATATGGTAATGATGTTTGCACCAACTGTACCTTGGGTTAATGATGGTATGCGTTTTAATGGAGAACAAGCTAGAAGAGAAGAATTAAACCAGAAACTTTTAAAGATGTACGAAGATTATGGTTTTAAAAATATAAGAGTATTTTATGGAAATTATCATGAACGTTTAGAAAATTGCATAATATTAGCAAACGAACTATTAAAAGGAAAAGTTTATGATTAATGGAAACAGAATGAAATCTAATAGAGGAAGAAGTCCGAGAGATTTATATATTACTCCTGATGAGTTGGCTTATGATGCAACTATACAGCTTGATTTAGATGAGTTTCCTCACAGACATTTTTCCTATGGATTAGACACTGGTTGCGGTACAGGAGTATGGGGAAAAGCCATGTCTAGATTGCAATTTGTTTTGCTTGAAGGAATAGATATAGAACCAAATATAACTGATAATCTTCCTTATTATCAACGAATATATAATGGTGATTTTTTAGAGTTTGATAATCCCTATAAATATGATATAATCTTTGGTAATCCGCCTTATTCTTTGGCACAAGCATTTATAGAAAAGGCACTACATGATGTGAGTAAGGAAGGATATGTTTATTTTCTACTAAGACTATCGTTTCTTGAAGGGATAGGGAGAGGAAAGGGATTTTTTCAATTTTATCCACCCAAGAGAGTATATGTAAGTTCTAGAAGACCGTCTTTTTTCTCTACCAAAGGAAAACACACCACAGATACTTTGGCTTATGCTATGTTTTTATGGCAAAAAGATTATCGAGAAAAAACAGAATTAGCATTTTTAGATTGGGAATATAAAAAATAATTTTTAATAGGAAAATAGATATGAACACAAATCTAAAATTTACAGACAAAGATGTATCTGAATTAAGATATCTATTACACAATGCACCTATTGATATTTCTCATAGAAATAAAAAAATAATTCCTATGAATGGGTATTGGTATACATCAATTGATGAAAAAATAACACTTAATACATTTGAAAATTTTCATGATGCTGTTTGTTGGCTTTTAAACCCTTTTTGGGAAGAAGTTAATGGACACCCATATGAATAGTATTAAATCTGGATGTTATGAGTAATTTAGAATTATTAATCAAACAATGTAGAAAAATTTGGCAGGAAATGAAAGTACCATTAAAGTTAAGGGATGAAATGATAGATACTCTTGTAGTTATTAATCAAAACGAAAGTACTAATTTATATACAACAACATATGCCTATGATAAGATAACAAAAGAAGGTATAAAACAAGCCACGCTAGATTATATTTCAAAAAGAGAAAAAGGATGGAATATACTCGAAAAGGTAAAATAGATGAGTAAATTGGAACTGTTTATTAAAAGATGTAGAGGAATTTGGGAAGCATTATATGTAGAACCTGCAATGATGGACGCTATGATTGACACTTTTGTAAAACCTGATTTTGATTTAGATAAAGTTACAGATGAAGATATTAAATTATCTACACAAACCTATATAAATAATATCATATATAATAAACCAAAGGAGAAAAATGACACAAAAGAATAACCCCGAAGGAAGAAGTTTTGTAACAAAACTGATTATAGCTATATGCATTGTGGTTGTTGTTGGTGCATTACTAGCGGGGGCTATATCATTATACAACAGTAATTTTGTTAGTGCAGAGAGAGTTTATAAAATCGAAAATGTTTTTGTGGATATAAATGGTGACGGTCTGCAAGATTATGTCCGTTATGCAGAAGTGGTCATAAATAAAGGTGATTTTACAGTCAGTCCGTAGAATCTGAAAATGTAGTATTTCTTCCTATTGTTAATAATTCTATAGAAGAAACTGTGCCTATAGAGCTAACCCCTACCATAGAAGAAACTGTATTGGAAGAGCCTGAACCTGTACAAGAAGTTGTACAGGTAGAACCTGAGCCTGTTATAGAAATTGCTCAAGCAGAACCAGAACCTGACCCCGAACCCACAGAAGAAATTGTAATTGTAGAGTCAGAACCAGTGACAACGGTTGAGGAGACTAAATCTGAAAATACAGAAGAAGAAACTGCATCAGTGGATATAGAATCTACGGACGATAAGCCAGACGGTACTTTGATTTATGTAAAAGTAAGTCATTATAATCCTAGTTTGGGTGGTCCCAATTGTGCCAGCTTTATAAACGGAGAATGTCTTTCCAAGATGTCCGACGGAGAAAGATGGCAAGAATATTGGGGAGAAAATAACACAATAGCTTGCCCATTTGAACTGGCTTTTGGTACAGTAATATGGTTAGATGGAAACGAATATACTTGTAGAGACAGAGGCGGTGCAATTGTAGTAACTTACGAAGGATATTATTGGATTGATATACTTGCAGAAAGAGTACCATATAAATATGGCGAAGTTAGAGAAGCATATATTTTACCATAAGGAAACAAAATGAATTGGCACACAGAATGTGAATGTGATGATTATTACCCACATATAAAGACAATAGACAACGGGCTAGATATGTTAACAGTTCATGGAATAAAACCCGTTATGAAGCCTTTTGTTTATTGTCCTTTTTGTGGCAAAAAATTAAAGAAGATAAATGACGAAACTGGTAAAGAAATGGTCGATGCTAGACAACTTAATTTATTATAGGAAACAATATGAAAAAATATTATTTCATAAGACCTGACCCCGTTTTTCATAGTAATTTAATGGCGTTTGGTTTTGAATGTGACAAAGGTTGGTATCCGCTTATCGAAGAAGCATTCGATAAGATGGAAAAAGCCATTGATAAAATGCCTAAAAAAGAACGTAATATATTTAAAAACTCATTCGAGATACTTCAAGTGAAGGAAAAGCTCGGGGGTTTGCGTATATATATAAACATATATACTGATGAAATAATTAAAATAATCGTAGAAGCAGAAGAAAAAGCAGAAAAAACGTGCGAAGTATGTGGCAAACCCGGAAAGATGCGGGAAATTAATCACTGGTTATTTACAAATTGTGAAGAGGATTATAATAAAAAATTAAAGGAATTAAAATGACAGAAAAAATAAGTCCGGAATTTGAGAGAAAATTTATAGAAGGGATTGAAAAAAGTATAAAAAAAATGAAAGAAAATAACGCCTGTATAACATATACTTGGAATATAGATGGGGGTTGGCTTGCTTCAACTACCGTTACTGGTAATGATGCTGGAACTATTTGGAGTTGGTATGGAAAAGCAGGAGAAGAATTTGTGAAAAAAGAGGACTTTATACCTGTTAAAATTATTTACAATTGCCCCGCTACCATTTGCTATTTCAAAGACGGTACAAAAACAATTGTTAAATGTGCCGAAGACGAAGAATTCATTAAAGAGGAAGGTGTAATGGCTTGCATTATGAAAAAAATCTTTGCCAGCAGAAATAAATTTAAAAAGCTAGTCGATGCTGGCTATGAAAGCACAGATTCTATTTTTGAACGTAATGCACATAATGCAACACTTCATAGAAAACAAAGATAATGATGAAGTGCTTTTATTGTGGTAATGAAATTTTAAATGGAGAAAGTAAGATTTTTCCATTGGATAGACCTTATGTAAATATTCGAGTACATAGAATCACTTGTTTTGATGCCATGTATGATGAAAAATATCTTCAAGAAAATTACCAGAGAATATTGGATTATATTGAAGCATATTCAACAACCAGAACATTTATAAAAGCAAAAAGAAAGTAAAGGAGAACAATGGCAATAAAGATTGTGTTCGTTTTAGATAGAAGTTATTCTATGCAAGGAAAAGAAACAGATGTAATCGGAGGCTTCAATCATTTTCTTAAAGAGCAAAAGAAGCTGCAAGATAGTGCCAAATTAATGACTGTTCTTTTTGATGACCAATATGAAATTTTACATAATGGTTTAGATATACAAAAAGTAAAACCAATTACATCAACAGATTATTATGTGCGTGGTAATACTGCTCTATTAGATGCGGTTGGTAAAACAATCAACCATGTTGACCACCACCTTAAGAAAGACGATAAAGTTTTATTTATTATCAATACCGATGGTTATGAAAATTCAAGCCGAGAATTTTCCAAAGAAAAAATAAAAGAATTAGTTGAACATTTAGAAGAAGAACATGGTTGGAAATTCATCTTTTTAGGTGCAAATATTGATGCTTTTGCAGCAGGAGGTAGCATAGGTATTAACTATACTTTCAATGTTAATAATTCACCTAAAGGAATTATGGCAAATTATGACGCTGTATCTTATACAACCAGTACTTTTAGAAGTACTGGTGGTGCAACGATGGACACAAGTAAGCTCGAAAACTTAGATAAAAATACCCCCTAATAATTTAGGCGGCGCTGTGGATAGTGACACGAGGGAAATCGTATGGTAAAACGAAGCGTGGCGCAACAGACAATGCCAAAACCAAAATATACAATCAGGTTGATGAGAGGCTGATTGTTAAGACGCTTGTACTCCCTTCCGGCGAGGCTACGACTGTAATCTGGAATCAGGTGACAAAGTGGATAGCGAAACACGCAATAAAGAAATCCTGACCGTTTAAATTATTTATTATTAAAAATAAAAGAAAGGAGGAAAATTACAAACCAAAATAATTATCTTAATTAATATAATAAAATTCTACCAAAACTAATTGAAAAAAATAAAAAGGAGAAAATATGGGTTTTAAGATGTTGCAGAAATTGTTGGCTGTGTTGCTGATTATGTCTGTAGTGCTTTCGGCGTGTGGACCACAAAAAGTAGGTGGTTTTGAGATACCCGATGTTGAAAAGGACAAATTCAATGTCGCAATGGTACTCATTGGTCCTCATGACGACGGTGGTTGGTCGCAAGCACATTACGAAGGTTTATTGTATGTTGAACAAAATGTACCAAATGTTCATGTTGCATATATTGAAAATGTGCCAGAAGGCGCTGATTCCGAACAAGTATTTCGTGCACTTTCCAGAAAAGGTTTTGATTTAATTATAGGTACTTCTTATGGTTTTATGGACCCAATGGAAGCAGTAGCTGCCGAATATCCAGATATCATGTATGTTCATATCAGCGGTATTAAATCAAATGGTACAAACTTCGGTAATTTATTTGGTGCTATGGAAGTCATGAAATATTTCGCAGGTATGGTAGCTGGTGCTCGTGCAAAACAAGATGGAAACCCGAAACTTGGCTATATGGCAACTTTCCCGATACCAGAAGAATTGCGCTTGGGAAACGCTATAGCATTAGGAATGAAACAGACTTGTCCAGAATGCACGATGGATGTACGTTGGATTAATACTTGGCATGACCCTATTGCTGAAAAGAATGCTGCTGCCTCTTTATTCGATGCTGGTGCACAAGTAGTTTTCACTGGCGCTGATACACCCGCAGTAGCCGATGTAGCCCAAGAAAAAGGCAAGTGGGGTGTTACATATGACTGGTCTGGTTCTTGCAAAGTAGAACGTTGCTTAACTGCACCATATTGGAATTGGGGTCCAGTTTATGCAGCTTTGACTGAACAAGTAATTGCTGGTACTTACACTCCCGGTTGGGATTATTTTGACGCTGATAGCGGTGGTTTAGGCTTATATGGTTTTATGGATGGTGAAGTATTAACAACTGGTTTAGCTGATTTGCCACCCAACGTTATTAATGAAGTCGAACGTTTGGTAAAGCAAGCTTTAGCAGGAAAGTTTACTAGATTTGACGTGTTTACTGGTCCAATCAATGATAATCAAGGTAATTTGATTGTACCAAAGGGCGAACATTTAGAACAAGCAGATTTGGACCAATTTCCGGAATATGGTCTAGGTTGCACTTATTGTATGAAGTGGTGGGCGGAAGGTATTACCGCAGAATTACCTGATACGGGTGGATAAAGATTAAATAATATTTGGGAGGCGGCGTGGTGTGACACGACAGAGGCGCAGTTGAAACCCGCAGAATCATTGCGGTACAAGGGTGTAACTGCATCGAACAACTACGGACAGCCAAAGATTGAGTGCGAGACTCACTAGTCAGGTTTAAATCCTGACCTCCCAAATTATTTATTGATAAATTAAGAAGAGGATAAAAATGTATAAAGTACCGGGACGTATGATTTATTGTAGTACGATTAAACAATGGATACAGGAAATTTTATGGTGTTATGTGATAATGAAATTATTTCGTACAGATATAGAAGGCATGACAGAAAATTACGGAAATCCTCCTGTAGCTGAAACGGTAGAAATACCAAAATAAGAATAATTAAGATTGACCCTTGACAAAACTTGAAAAATGTGGTATAATAGTAATATAATGCAAGCGAGAGCGAACAGGTACGCTAACACTCTGTAAAAGTGCGGTCAAAATGACTATGTTGGTCCGATTCCAACCGCTTGCACCTTTGGGGATTGGCAGACGTGCCGAGTGGTATAGGTCGGGAACAGCCGACCAAACGTGTTCGACTCACGTAATCTCCACCATGCGAAGTCCCACGATTCCGAGGGCAAACCGGAAGCCTCTGGCAAATTCGGAACAGAGCATTTGTGCCGAGGGACAGCTTGAAAACACATAGCTTAAAACTAGTGCGACCATCGGGAGAGACCGATAATATATCCGGGTGGTGTAATGGAAGCACGACATCCTGATAAGGTGTAAGCATGAGTTCGACTTCTCAAACCGGATACCATCAAAAGGGATAGGGAATCTAGACCCAAAAAGCGTAATCCTAAACGCCTTCCCTTTTGAAAGTTTTATTAGGAACTACTTGGGAGGTAGATATGAATTGTATTAATTGTAATAAAGAGACAGATAATCTTAAATTTTGTAGTCAACATTGTTCGGCAATTTTTAATAAAAGATATGCTGATGAAAGTGGGATTATTAGAAGGCAAAAGGCATTAGATGAATATTATTTTAATCCTAATTATTGTGGTTACTGTGGAGAAGTTATAGATGTGAGAGAAGGAAAGGTAACACAAACACGCAAAAAGAAATTTTGTAATTCTTCTTGCGCAGCTAGTTTTAATAATAAAACAACAAAGAAAAAAGAAGATAGATTTTGTTTTGTTTGTGGAAAAAAATTAAACAAAAGATTAAAAAAATATTGTTCTTATCATTGCCAGCAGGAAGATTACTCTAGTATTGCAATTGGAAAATGGATTTCTGGTGAATGGGATGGAACAGTGGGCAAAGAATTTAAAATAATATCAAATTATATTAGAAATTATTTATTGAAAGAATCAGACGGAAGATGCAACATTTGTAAAAATTCTACTTGGTTAGGAGAACCAATTCCATTAGAAATTCATCATAAAGATGGTAATTGGAAGAATAATAGACGAGAAAATCTAGATGTAATTTGTCCTAATTGTCATGCTTTAGAAACAAAAAACCATAAATTTTCAAATAAATCTCCTGATATTTATCGTAACAAAGTAAGAAAAGAGAAAACATATCGTAACATAACAAGTTAAAATAAAAATATTGAGAGGAGTCTAAGGCAGACAACCGTCCTCATAAGGCGGGGCAGAAATGCACAGCGAGTTCGATTCTCGCCTTCTCAACTTGCGGGAGGGAGGTAAGGCATCTCTAGAGCCTCATAAACTCTACCAACTCGGTTCGATTCCGTTTGTCCCGCTACTATGCCGCAATAGCTTAACGCAAAGCAACTGGTAACAGACAAGAATGTTGGCTCGTAGCCAACTTGCGGCTTTTTGACAATCCTAGAGACGCAAAATGCCTTTAGAGCGGAGACGCAACGTGCCTTCCAGATTGTCAATATTCAGGGTGTTGGTCAAATGGCAGACTACTTTATTCGGAATAAAGACATAGTGGTGGTTCGACTCCACTCATCCTGACTATCTAGGAATGGTGTAGTCCGGTAGCATACTTCCCTAGGACGGAAGAGGTCGCAGGTTCAAATCCTGCTTCTTAGACCTAATGGAACAAGAGCGCTTATCTGAAGTCTGATAGGATAAGGCATATAACTTGAAGAGCCTCTCTATCGGGGAGCAGAACCTTCGATATGATGCGCCACTGCTTGTTGGTGAAAGCCCGACTTCCATTATTGACCAGTGTGTATTGTTCTACGGAATGAGAAAAGCCTTGTAAACGGGAGCGGTCAACTCCCCGACAACATCCTCCTCGTATTCTGCTAGGCAAGTTCTTAGCGAGAGCAGATGAAAAAGATTAGAATTATTTTCTGCTGTAAAGAATACAGTACACACAATAAAAAGGGAGAATAGAAAGGAACTTATAAGCCTTTTGACAAGTGTAAACCTCTCACTTTCTCCCTATAAATTTATGAGGTTTTAGAGGAAAAATGAGCAAATTTAAAGACTTATCAGGAATAAGATTTGGAAGATTAATTGTAATAGAGAGAACAAACAAACCAGACTACGTAAAAGGTTATAAAATATATTATTTGTGCAAATGTGATTGTGGAAAAGAAAAAACCATTCGCAGAGAACATTTACTATCTGGAAAAACAAAATCTTGTGGTTGTTATCAGCACGAAATAGAACATAATAGAATTGGAAAAACTGCAAAAAATGAATTATTTTGGAGATACACATCGAGCGCTAAAAGAAAAAATATTGTCTTTTCTTTGACAAAAGAAGAATTTTTAGAAATTACATCGAAGAACTGTTTTTATTGTGGTTTAGAGCCTTTTAAAGTTAAAAATAGTAAATGGGATAATGGAAATTATATTTTTAATGGAATAGATAGATTAGACAATACTAAAGGATATATTGAAAGTAATGTTGTTCCTTGTTGTTGGACATGTAATCAAGCCAAACACGAAATGATGGTTACTGATTTTTACGAATGGAGTGATAGACTTTACGAATACAGACATAAAATTGCATAATACACACTAAAAAATATGAGTGGCGGTGTGGTGGAACACACTCGATGACCGCATGTAGACGTTGTACGCTGGCGGGACCCGGCTGAATAAAGCCCTATTGAAAGCGAAACACGTAATCAGGTTAAAATCCTGACCGCTCACATACTCGTGTAGTTCAGCGGCTGAACAACTCTCTTATAAGGAGCAATACGGTGGTCCGATTCCACCCACGAGTACTCTGAATGTTTAAGTACATTCTTATACAGGGATATTGTAGGGACTTGGTGGTTGGGTGGAGTATCCCCTAGTGCACTAGACAAACCGCAACCAATAATCAAGGGAGAATAGGAGAGAAGTCATGAACTTTCCGAAAAGCGTAAACCTCTCGCTTTCTCCCTTAAAATTTATGAGGTTTTAGAGGAAACATGAATGAAAAAGAAGATTTAGTTGGTAACAGATATGGAAGATTATTAGTAGTAAAAAGAGTTGAAGCCCCAAAACATTTAAAATATAGAAAAGGAATTTATTATTTGTGCGAATGTGACTGTGGAAATGAAAGTATTGTTTACAAATATCGTTTAATGAATGGTCTCACAGGGTCTTGTGGATGTTATAAAAAAGAAAAATTTGCAGTATTTAAAGATTTAATTGGAAAAAAATTTGGAAGGTTATTGATAATAAAGAGAGAAGAGAATGATTCTTTCGGAGCCGCCAGATTTTTATGTAAATGTGATTGTGGAAACGAAAAAATTATAAGGTCACACGATTTAATTAATGGAAAAACTATTTCCTGTGGGTGTTATCATAAAAAAATCATATCTTTGGAAAACGGAAAAGCTTCTTTAAACCAAGTATATGATAGATATAAGCGTAGTTCTAAAACTAAAAATATTATTTTCTCTCTATCTAAAGATGAGTTTTTTGAAATAACTCAAAAAAATTGTTTTTATTGCGGCTCAGAACCATCAAATATACAAAAAAACAATTGGAAAACAGGAGATTTCATTTATAATGGAATAGATAGAATAGATAACAGGAAAGGCTATATCGATGATAATGTTGTGACTTGTTGCTGGAAATGCAATCAAGCTAAAAGTAAAATGAATATTGATGAATTCTATGAATGGAGCGATAGAATTTATAAATACAGACATATAAATTTAAATAAAATATACGGAGAATAATTATGAAAGTTTTATTAGAGGACGGAACAGATATCGATGATTTCTTAAAAGAAATGGATATAGAAAACAACAAAAAGAACTTTCGTAATTGGTTCAACAAAAATTTTCCCAAGGGAATTCCGGGTGTTGATTTTGCGGCATATTATGTTCTCACCCACCCTTGGGTTATTTTATTTGAATGGAAACGCCAAATAAAATGGGGTTGGCAGAGAGTTTCAAGAGGATACGATGACCGGGCAGTATGGCATGTGGGTTATTATTTGTCCGAAATACTTCCTCCAATTATAAGACAATTAAAAAAGGTAAAACACGGTTTTCCTGTTAGAATGTATGAGGGTGCGGAAGATTTCCCTATCTCAGAAATGGAGTTGGGTTCAATTGATAAAGATGGAAATTATGTAGAAACAGAAGAAGAAAAAACAGCAGCAGAAAAATGGGATAAGATTTTAGATGAGATTGCTGATGGTTTTGAAGCCTATCTAAAATTTGATGAGGAATTTGATTATAAAACTCCCCGAGAAGATGATGAGAATTATAAAAAATTTCAACGTGCTTTAGATTTGCTAAAAGAACACTATGAAGATTTGTGGGATTAGAAAGGAGAATGCATGATACCGTTTTGGATTGTAGCTATTTTAATAATTATATCTATTGGAATTACCGTTTGGGAGCGGTGGGAATACAAGAAACTTTATAATTATGTTGAAACTTTGGAACACTTTTTAGATATGTATATAACGCAATACGGTACACTTCCCGGAATAACAGAAGTATCAAGCGAGGATATTGATGCCAATAACACCTAATAACAATCCTTTTGTAACTGTTATTTTTAGCTTTAATCGCCCTGCTCAACTTGATTTATGTTTAACAACAAACGAAAAATATTGTGTAGAAAAAAATGCAAGAAACGAAATTGTATTATATAAAACCAGTAATGAACGTTATGAAAAAGCATATCAGAAGGTAATAGAGGAGCACCCTAAAGTACAGTTTTTAAAAGAAACAACTTTTAAATTAGACCTTTATGAAGTTATTAAAAAGAAAAGATATGTATTATTCCTTGTAGATGATTGTATATTCACCAGAAAATATTCTACCAGCGCTATATCTAATTTTCTTGATATTTGTGATGGCGCTTTGGGATTTTCATTGAGATTGGGCACGAATACAGAGTTTTGTTATCCCCTATATGTTAAGAATAATATTCCCTATATGCAAAAATTAGGAAGCAATATATATGGTTTTAGTTGGAAAGAAGCGGGAGACGGTGATTTCTCTTATCCTTTAGAATTATCCAGTTCTGTATATAGAGTAAAAGATATTAAAGCGGTTATAGAAGGACCTCATTATTCTAATCCTAATCAACTAGAATGGATATTATATAACTATATACCTGAATTAAGCAACAAGGCGTTTTTATTATCTTACGAAACATCTCCTGCTTTTTGTAATCCTGTAAATCGTGTACAGACTGAAAATAATAATCGTGTTGGTTTAAATCCCCAATACACAATTGAAAAACTTTTGGAATTATATGAGGAAGGATATAGAATAGATACTATTCCTTTTGATGGTTTTACATCAAACGGGGCGCATCAAGAAGTAGATTTTACTTTTAGAAAGGAATAAATGAGTAATATTTCAGTATTTGGAGGGAACGGTTTTATAGGTTCTAGATTCTATGAAATGTTTCCAGATAATGTTATAAAAATACCAAGAAATTCTAGAGAGCCAGAAACGAACGAAATATTAAATTTTATTAGCACCACTCATAATTATCATATGTATAATGATATGTTTAAAGATATTAATACAAATGTAATTATAATGCTTGAAATATTAGAACAAGCGAAAAATAGATTCGGCACTGATTTTACTTTCAACCAAATATCAACATGGTCAGTTTATGGGAATGTGGATTTACCAG
>JGI20213J14113_1000146_pt1 | contig 15329 bp, 18 predicted proteins | sample WetSurMetagenome_3_FD_14113 | JGI IMG/M metagenome (IMG submission 14113) | reverse complement strand
CCCATTATCCTTTAAGCTCCTTTAATGCTTTTTCGAGTTCTTCGTGAGTAGGCGCTAAACCATGATACTCAACCTTGCCTTCAAAAAATGAAACGCCTTTGCCCTTGACTGTTCGTGCAACGATCATTGTCGGCTTCCCTTTTAAGGTTCCCGCCTCATTTAATGCACTGACGATTGCCTCCATATCATGCCCGTTAATATCAAGGACATGCCAGCCAAAAGCTGCCCATTTATTCACGATCGGTTCTACGCACATAACATCACAGCAATGGCCGTCTATTTGAAGACCGTTATTGTCAATAATAGCGCAGAGATTATCGAGATTGTAATGTGAAGCAGTCATTGCCGCCTCCCATACCTGCCCTTCCTGAATCTCACCGTCTCCGAGGAGGCAATAGACCCTTGAACTCAGGCTGTCAAGCTTCAATCCCATGGCGATCCCGTTTGCGATTGATAAACCCTGTCCCAGTGAGCCGGTAGAGATCTCAATGCCGGGCAGTTTCCTGGAGCATGGATGACCCTGCAACGGACTACCTAGCTTGCGCAGTGTACTGAGTAACGACTTATCAAAATATCCTGACAGGGCAAGCGCTGCATAGAGGACCGGCGCTGCATGTCCTTTTGAAAGGATAAACCTGTCTCTTTCTATCCATTTAGGATCATTCGGGTGGTGCCGCATCTTATAGAAATAAAGTGCGGTTACTATGTCAGCCGCAGACAATGAACCACCCGTATGGCCGGAGCCGGCTTCAGTCAGCATCTTAAGGATTTCTATCCTTAGGGTTTTTGCCTTCTCCCTCAGAACAGCTATGTCCTTCTCAGAAACATTTGGTTTCATTTATTTAGTCCTCTTCATTATATAATTCAGCAGGATGTCATCAAGACTTTTTGCAAGCTGATCCATGGCCTCTGCCTTCGCATCATGCTGTTGGATGTTTTCCAGCGGAATTTCCTGTTTTTCTTTTTGTTCTGATCCATCTGCAACTGCTGCAGGTTCTAAAACTCCTTTTATTTTTTCTTCTACCTTAACCGTTACCTTTGCCTTTTCTTTTGACTCTTCCTGTACCTCAACCTTAATCTCAGCCTTAGCCTTTACCTCTTCTTTTCCCTCTGTCTCAGCCTTTTGGTCACCTGTATATTTGCCCGCAATAAGCTCTTTTATCATGACCTTATGTTGTGCTTTCATGAGCTCCCTGACCTTATGTTCATAATCATGGTCTGAAACAATGTCTGCATAACTGGTTTTTTTAGATGCGAGGATTGCACCTTGTGAATAGAGAAGGGTTACTATCACCGGATTCTTTTTTCCATTATCCTCTGTTTGGACATGGTATGTCTTCTCTTTATAAGGGATGTTTGTGTTATACCCAACAAGCATTTATCTCTTTGTATTTTAATATAAAATTGGCTTTATTATAAAGGGCATCAGGAAAAAAAGGAAGGGGACTCATGTTGTGTGTAATGTCTGTTTAAGATTCAGGTTGTTATTAATTTCGGGCTTAATCCGGAATCTATCACCGGACAGTATACCGATGAGGCTGCCGGTTCAACTCAAAGAGGGTTTTATGCTATTCTTGTGTAGGACGTAATATCGTGAAGATAGAGATCATATTATTAATCCTTGAATCGCTCCTGCTGGGGTTCACCATCATCCTCCTTCTCTTCAACATTAAGGAGGGGAGGGGACGTAGGAACCTCCTTCTGGAAGTCGAGAAGACCACAAAGGTGCTTACGCGCCAGGAGTATTTCCTGACAGTTATGGACGCAATGCTCGATGCAAAAGGAGAACTGATCGGTTTCATCACAGGGAGAATGCCGACCGGTGACGATACGAAGAGGACGCGGGCTATTGTGAATAGCATCGAACGGCTGTCGAAGAACGGGGTAACCGTGAAGTACATCTTTCCGAAATTTCACGATCGAATATATATAGGCAATATGTACAGCAAGGCAGGCGCTCAGGTAAGTTACAGTACCTGTGCCATTGTGCATGATTGCAGATACATTGTTGTCGATGAGAAGATAGTGGTTATCGGCATGCCGGAAAGCACTGGAGAAAAAGAGGCAACAAGAAAAGGCTACCGGATACCATCGGAAGGACTTGCATTAGTGCTTAAGGAGTACTTCGAGCGTTGCTGGGAAGGAAACATCGGACATGAGGATTATGTGAGAGAAGTTATAAAACAGTCAGGTGCACCTCTGAAAGTCCTTTCTCAGGAACTCCAGATAAGTGAAGAAGAACTCGAAAAGACCGCGTCAGGCAAAGCATAGAGATCTTTTCACTGCATGAATGCAATACGAACCCGCAGACTAAGTTCTCCGTTTGACTCCATTCCTTGATTATATAAGTTTTTTTAATTCCGCAAGCGCTTTATCATAGTCCGGATGGTTTGTAANCTCAGGTACGAGTTCTATGTACCTGACTGTGTCATCCCTGTCAATTATAAAAATAGACCTTGCGAGCAATCTCAGTTCCCTGATCAAGACACCAAATGCTTTGCCGAAGCTTGCGTTTCTGTGGTCTGAATATGTATTAATCTTGTCTATGCCTGCTGATGTGCAGAACCGTGAGATTGCAAATGGAAGATCCATGCTGATATTCATGATAACAACACTATCAGGCAATTTAGCTGCTTCCTGATTAAACCTCCGTGCCTGCATATCACAAACAGGGGTATCGAGAGAAGGAGTGACACTGATCAGTTTTATCTTTCCGGAGAAGTCTTTTAATGTGATTTCCTTTAATTCCTTGTCGAGAACAGTAAAATCCCCTGACTTTGCCCCGACTTTTGTTTCTGTCCCGATAAGGCTTAGGGGGTTGCCCAAAAAAGTAACTATACCTTTTCTTTCCATATGAATCACCTCTCTTGAATGTTTCTTGTAAAAGTATAGCAGTAAAATGCATTTTTTCAATATCACCTAAAAGATTACCGCGAATAAGTCATATTGATAAATTATAATAGATCGTTATGTCAGGGATAGCGATTTGGATAACCGGGCTGCCGGGGAGCGGGAAGAGTACGGTAGCCGATGAGATAAAAAAGCTCCATCCTGAATTTATCCTCCTGCGGATGGATGAATTCAGAAAAGTCGTCACACCCGATCCGACATATTCTGATGCTGAAAGGGAGATGGTATACAGGGCGCTGGTCTATCTTGCCGTGAAGCTCACAGAAGCCGGACACGATGTAATCATTGATGCTACCGGAAATCTCAGAAAATGGCGTGATCTTGCGCGGCAGCTTATCCCCCGCTTCGCAGAGGCCTATCTCAAATGTCCTCTAAAAATATGCATGGAGAGAGAAAAGTACAGGGTGAATACACATGAGGCGCCGAGGGATATTTATAAGAAAGGCGGTGCAGGTTCGCCCGTACCCGGCATTGCAGTCCCCTATGAAGAACCGTTGAATCCGGAAATTCTAATAGATGCGGATAAAGCTTCCATGGATGAGATAAGAAAAAGAATGGACCAGGAGATATTGCGGCTTAAAGCTTGCTAAGACTATTGGTGATACCGGTCAGTTCAAACATTATCTTTGCGTTAAACTCCCCGGGCCTTTTGATGAATTCCGTTAGGACGCCCCAGCACTTGCTCAGATATTTGAGTTTCAAAGAGATGGATCTTGTCTCGTGCTCAGTATGGTCATACCATATCCTGCCTTCAAGATAGAGGGGCTTATATGGATGGATGCCAAGTCCAGCATTATAATATGAAATATCGTCTTCCCTGCTATACCTGTGCCCCCCCATAACTGTTATGTCAGCAGATAACGGCAAGATAATATCGGAGTTCGTATTCTCGATTTTTCCGGTATGCACATCATAATCTATATCAAAGCGCAAAGAAAGTGGTTTCTTGACGCCGACTTCGAGTTTCAGGGGTAGAAACGGTCTGTCTCCATGCTCCGAATCAAACCCCTGCGAAATTCTGAATACCATAAGCTCTCCACTGCTGCTTATGATCCTGTTTAATAAAGAAAGCTCAAGCAGGGATGTCTTTTTAAATAGTTCAGTCGAATCGAACACCGGCAGATTATCTTCAGAATCTGTGATCAGGGTATAGCTTAACGAAGGCTCAACAATGTGCGTGAATGAATTGTATTTTTTCAGGAACCGTGAATGGGCATCTATGATATATTCCAGAGATTCTCTGTGAGGAGAATTCTCATCGTAATCCTGGAGTGAATATGCTGTTTCCCTCAAACCGAGTGTCTGTGAGATCACAATATCATTGCCGAACTCATGTTGTAGTTTTGGAAAAACATCAAATCTGTACCCGTGAACATTTTCGTCCCTCCAGAAATTGGAGACCGCGGCTGCCGCAGAAAACCAGAAATTGCCGATGTTAGTAGGATTCAGAACAAAACCTGCTTCAGGCAGTCTCTGTGCAGGTGTTTCGTTGTCTTCTTCAAGGTCGACCCAGTACTGTGACATCAGATAAGCGCGGGAGTTCGAAAATGGGATCATTATCTCTCCTGTTGATTCAAGGAAACGGTTTGTACGGATATCGATTGAGGGATTGAACTCCCTGTAATAATCCTTTTCATTCACAAGATTGAGGCTCAAAAACCCGCCGATTTTTTCCGAAGAATACTGCTGGTGAAGCACCCTGAATTCAACGAAGTCCTTATTAAGCTCTGTATCCCTTATGTGATACAGCCACCACTTGCCTTTAATATCTCCCGGTTCCACATATCTGTATTCAATGCCCTCTCCGATGCCCCTTTTGGTGTATTCTTCAAAAATAAATGTTGCATCACGGTTCTCTGTTATTGCCCAGAAGAAAGGCAGTGTTAAATGAAACCCCCTTAAATTACTGTAGCCTGCAGACGGCATGAGAAGTCCTGTTTTCCTCTCAGTCAGAATGGGGGCCAAAAGATATGGAGTATAGAAAATCGGTGTGTCGCCGATACGAAGTGTCGCATCCTTTGCCTTCAGCCTGTCACCTGCTATGGCATCTATATTCTTCCCTCTGAAACACCATGCAGCCGGCGCATCGCAAGTCGTGAAGGTCGCATCAGAACTGATATAATAGTTCTCTCCTTTCTTTTCTATCTCTTTCCCGTTTATATGGAAGTTGTCTTTTTTAAACAGGAGTTCTGCATCATGAAGGGTACCTGTCTTTTTTTCGAGATTCAGCTCAGCCCTGCTTGCCTTAAACGAAACATCAGAATCACTGTATCTTATATCCCCTTTGGCAGCAAGATCGTCCGACTGTTCGTTATATATCATTTCATCGGCTTCAACGACAGCATCAGCTTTCTGAACCTTCACATGGCCTTTGGCATTATAGGTAAATGTCTCCCTGTTGTATTCGAGGCTATCTGAAGTTATGGTTGTTTTCTCTTCAGCATAACAAAAGCAGACGGTAGATAGCAGATAGTAGATAGCAAACAGGAAAATGGAAAAGATAATCCCTTTCTTGCTGTTTACTAATACCTGTCTGCTGTTTGCCAGTGTTCTCATTCTCTCAGTCTTGTCAGTACGCCTTTTTGTCCGAGCATTTCCTTTGCTTCGCCTATTGTATAGAATGAACCGGTAATAAGAATGAGTGGTAGTTTACCTGATCCATCATCCTCATCCCTTAAACATGTTTTCATTCCCATTTCAACAGCATCTTTCACCGTTGGTGCAATCTGTACCTCAGAGAATCCCAATGAATGGGCGATATCTGCAAGGTGTTCAGGTGAGGCTGCCCTGCTGTAAGAAGGGGCAGTGAGAATCACCTCAGATGCCAATGGTAATAATGGTTCCATGATCCCTTTTATATCTTTATCAGCCATAATGCCGAGTATAATTATAATCTTTTTGTATGTTTCGAGGAAGTTTCTTTTTAATGCCCTGGCAAGAGCGTCTGCAGCTGCAGGATTATGGGCAGCATCAATGAGGATTGGAGGGTTTTCCTGAATGTATTCGAGCCTTCCCTGCCACTTTACTGCTGCAATGCCATCTTTTATGGATTTACTGGTATCTTCCTCATGACCCGAGGAACCGGAGGCCCGGAGATTGTCCAGCACAATCCTTGCTGCCTTAATGGCGAGTGAGGCGTTCTGCATCTGGTGCTGACCTGTGAGCGGCAGAATCAGATCATGAATCGCAAAAGAATCACTGTCCCGGTAATCAAAACATAAACCTGAAACATTTTCGCTTTTCAGCAGAGGAGAAAAATCCCTGCCATACAGATAAAGGTCGGCATGTTTTTCATATGCTGTCATTTCAAGTACATCCAATACCTCTCTGTCCTGATATGCTGCGACAACAGGAATATCTTCTTTTATAATGCCTGCCTTCTCCCGGGCGATTTCTCTGAGTGTATCTCCGAGAAACTCTTTATGGTCATAGCCGATGTTTGTAATGACAGAGACTTCAGGCACGATAATATTTGTGGCATCGAGCCTTCCGCCCATGCCGACTTCCATGACAGCTATATCTATTTCGTTACTTTTGAAATGCAGCATGGATATTGCAGTAACCACTTCAAAAAAAGTGGGAGAAAACTCATCAAGACCTGATACAACATCCCTGATCTCTGCAGCTAAGCTTATAACATCATTTCCGGTTATCTCTTTTCCATTAACCCTTATCCTTTCTGTGAAACTGATAAGGTGTGGTGATGTAAAGAGACCGACAGTTAACCCTGAGGTCCGGAGGACAGAGGCAATCATAGCTGAAGTGGAACCCTTGCCGTTTGTGCCTCCGACATGAACAGTAAGGAAAGATTTGTGAGGGTTATGGAGAGCTGTAAGAAGTCTGTTTATGTTCTGAAGCCCGAATTTTATGCCGTGTTTCTGGAGGTTATAGAGGTACCGGATCGTCTCATCGTAGTTCATACGAGAAGTTCAAAGATCTTGGCAAGTGTTTCCTTCAGTACTTTCCGGTCTACGACCATATCAATAAGTCCGTGTTCGAGCAGAAAATCTGCTCTCTGGAAATCATCGGGTAGTGGTTGTTTGATAGTCTGTTCGATCACCCGCGGACCTGCAAAGCCTATCAGACTTTTTGGTTCAGCAATGATGATATCCCCCAATGTGGCAAAGCTTGCGGTGACACCGCCGAACGTAGGGTCGCATAAAATTGATATATAGAGGATGCCGTTATCTTTCAACTTCCCAATAGACGCAGAGGCTTTTGCCATTTGCATAAGAGAAAAGATGCCTTCCTGCATGCGCGCACCACCGGAAGATGCAATAGAAATAAACGGCTGCTTTTTTTCGATTGACCTTTCTGCTGCCCTTGATACTTTTTCACCGACAACTGATCCCATGCTCCCGCCCATGAACGAAAAATCCATGATAGCAAGACTGACCGGATACCCTTTTATCAGTGCGTCTCCTGAAACGACAGCCTCTTTAAGACCGCTCTTTTTCTGATTTTCCTTCAGTCTCTCTTTGTATGAGATGGAGTCTTTAAAATGCAATGGATCAACAGATGACAGGTTTTCGTCGATCTCAACAAAGCTTCCTTCATCAACGAGGAGTTTCAGCCGTTCACGCGCGCTTATCCTGAAATGGTAATTGCATTTAGGGCATATCTTGAGGTTCTTTTCTATCTCTTTTTTGTATATGATTTCTTTGCAGCCGTCGCACTTTACCCAGAGTCCCTCCGGAGATTTGCCCTTTTTGTCAGTTCGTATTTCTTTTGTTTTTTTAAACCATGCCATCTTGCTGTCCTAAACAACCATTATCCTGCAGATGCGGTCCTGAAAGCATCACGGATCAGTCTGCATCCTTTCCGGAAGATGAAAGAGTGAATTTCTGTTTCTGGTAAAGCTTTATAAAAGTATCAACTATCACTCCGTCGAATTGTATGCCGGATTTATCTTTAATTCATTCAACGCATTTTGAATGCTCAGCGCATTCCTATAGGGTCTATCTGAAGTAATTGCATCAAAAGTATCTGCTACCGCAATTATTTTTGCTATAACCGGGATATCATCGTTTTTCAGACCGTCAGGATATCCCTTGCCGTCAACCCTTTCATGATGGCTGCGGACACCCGGTGTCACATCTTTCAGCTGCCTGATGTGACCCAGTATCTCAGCCCCATACTTGGAATGTAGGATCATCTTCTCGAACTCCTCACGGTCCAGTCTGCCTTTTTTCAAAAGGACATCATCACTGACACCTATTTTACCAACATCATGGAGTATAGCAGCAAGTCTGAGGTTTTCGAGGTCTTTTTTTGAAAGGCCTATAGATTCCCCGATCATCATGCTGAAATTCATTAATCTCCTCGTGTGTCCTCCTGTATAGTGATCTCTTTTTTCGATTGTCTCCGCAAGCGCCTCAGCCGTGTCATAGAAAGTATCTTTTAATTCCTGATAGAGGTTTGCATTCTCGATAGCTATCGCTACCTGGTTTGCAAGAGCCAGGAGGACCTCTTTATCATCATTGCTAAAGAGGCCCTTCTTTTTGTTTATTGCCTCGAGAACGCCAAGAACCCTGTCTTTTGATTTGACAGGGACGCATACCATATTCTTTGTCTTAAATTTACTTTTTATATCAGGGATCTTGTAAAATCTGGGGTCTGACTGCACATCATCAATTATTATGCATTCCCCTTTTTCAGCAACCCAGCCTGCTATCCCCTGACCTTTCTTGATCCTGACCTCTTTCACCATGTTCCCTTTATCACCGAGGGCAACCCCAAAAAAGAGGTCATCTGATTCCCGGTCAGCAAGGATGAGACTTCCGGCCTCTGCCTCTGTAAGCTTCATGGCTGCCTCAATTGCGCGGTTACGTATTTTAGCCGGATTAAGAGATGAGTTAATAAGAGAGGAGAGCTCCATCAATGTGTTTAACTGTTCAAGTTTCCTGAGTATTGAATTCATAGGATTGCTTTGCGAAGACTCAAAAGATAGCTCTTTAGCTCATCAGGATTCTCGTGAGATATCCTGACAATTGCGCTTCCTACAATAACTCCGTCAGATATCTTTGCGACTGCCGAAGCATTTTCAGGATTAGAAACACCAAATCCGACAGCTACCGGCTTATCCGTATATCTTTTAATGTTCGATATCAGAGCCTCCATCGATCCATCAAGCAAAAGGCTCGCTCCTGTTGTCCCTGTGATCGAAACGTAATATATGAAACCAGTTGAAGCCTTTACCACTTTCTTTATCCTCTCTTCCGTTGAGGTCGGCGCAAGGAGGAAGATCGTATCAAGAGCTGTTTTCCTCGCAAGCAGGATAAAATCCGCAGCTTCATCAGGCGGCAGATCAGGGATAATCACACCGTCAACCCCTGCATCCTTGGCATCTTTTACGAATCTCTCTATGCCATATTTGAACACAGGATTGAAGTAAGTCATAAGCACGAGCGGTATCTGAGTGAAAGATCTCAACTCTCTAACATGAGAGATGACCTTTCTTAAGGTAATCTTATTTTTCAGGGCCCTTTCCGAGGCCCGCTGAATGACAGGCCCATCTGCAAGGGGGTCTGAAAAAGGCACGCCCAATTCGACTATATCCGCTCCGCATTCCTCAAAAAGAAGCACGATATCCTTTGTCTTTTCCAGTGAAGGATCCCCGGACATTATGTAAGGAATAAAGGCCTTTTTTCCTTCCTTCTGTAATCGTTTAAAGGTTTCTGAAATCCTTGTTGTCACAACTCTATACCCTTAATCCGTGCAACCTGCTGGACATCCTTGTCTCCCCTTCCGGAAAGATTCACAATAACAATTGTATCTTTGGAAAGCTGAGGCGCAAGTTTGACCGCCTCTGCAACTGCATGGGCTGATTCCAGAGCAGGGATGATGCCTTCAGTTTTTGAAAGTAGCTCAAAGGCGTGCAATGCTTCATCATCAGTCGCATATGTATATTGAACCCGTTCCGTATCCTTCAGAAAAGGGTGTTCCGGACCTATGGATGCATAATCAAGACCTGCTGATACAGAATGTGTCCCAAGGACATTTCCGTCGTCGTCCTGCAGCAGATAACTCTTGCATCCCTGAAATACGCCGATAGAACCACCTGCAAACCGCGCAGCGTGTTCTCCTGTCTCTATCCCTTTACCGCCTGCCTCGACCCCCGTCATTTTCACATTGTCATCATTCAGGAACTCGTAGAAAAGTCCCATTGAATTGCTCCCACCGCCAACACAGGCGATGAGATAATCAGGAAGTCTCCCCTCTGCCTTGAGTATCTGTCTCTTTGCCTCTTTCCCGATAATAGATTGGAAATCCCTGACCATGACAGGGAATGGATGGGGACCGAATACTGTCCCAAGTACATAATGTGTTGTACGGACATTTGTGGTCCAGTCACGCAAAGCATCATTAATAGCATCTTTCAGTGTCTTTGAGCCAGTCGAGACCCCGGTTACCTTTGCTCCAAGCAGTCTCATCCTGAACACATTCAGGGATTGCCGTTTCATATCCTCTGTGCCCATATAGATTTCACACTCCAGACCGACAAGTGATGCCCCTGTTGCAGTGGCTACTCCGTGCTGACCTGCACCGGTCTCGGCAATCACCCTTTTCTTTCCCATCTTTTTTGCGAGCAACACCTGGCCGACAGCATTATTGATCTTGTGAGCGCCTGTGTGTGCAAGGTCTTCACGTTTCAGATAGATTTTTGACCCTTTAAGGTATTCGGTAAGCCTTTTTGCAAAATACAGTGGGGTGGGTCTTCCAATATATGTTTTCTGGAGATGGACGAGTTCTCTCAGGAAATCCCTGTCTTTTTTTAGTTGCAGGAAAGAATCCTCCAGTTCCCTGAGAGCCGGCATAAGGGTTTCAGGTACAAAACGGCCTCCGTATATGCCGAAATATCCTTTTCTGTCAGGTAATTTTTTAATCGCAGCCTCCAAAAGAATCAAAACTGTTTTATTAAATAAATATTATAGCCGATGTACTGCAAATATTACATCGAGTCAATAGCTCATAAAAGACCTTTCAGTGTTTGACATATACGGGAGTATATTTTTATACTTATTTTGTGTTTAAGATCGCTGTGGTTGACGGTCAGGGAGGCGGCATTGGAAGCTTGATTGTTAAGAGGCTCCGGGATGAATTCGGAGATAAAATAGAGATCCTTGCCCTCGGCACAAATGCTGCAGCAACATCTGCCATGATGAAATCAAGGGCTAATAAAGGCGCTACAGGAGAAAATGCGATTGTCTGGAATTCGAACAAGGTCAGAATGATCATCGGTTCTCTCAGTATTGTTCTTCCGAATGCAATGCTTGGAGAGCTGACTCCGAAAATGGCAGATGCAATACTGTCATCCGAAGCAAAAAAAACTCTTCTGCCCCTTAACCAGGAAGGCGTTGACATTACAGGGATAGAAAAAGAGCCCCTTCCGCATATGATAGAGAAGGTCATAGAGAATGTCAGGCAGGAGATAGGAAAGGAGAAGTAATATGTGTGAAGCAAACGCCTATATTTATGAGAACGGGAAAGAAGATCTCTATTTGGAGAGCGTTGATATTATGAGGCCGGAAGAGGGAAAGATATTCCTCAGGAACCTTTTCGGAGAACAGAAGATCTTTGATGGAGAGATAAAGGAGATTTCCCTCTTACATCACAAAATAGTCCTCACAAAGAGATAATAACTTAAAGGATGCTCAACTCAGTTTTTATTTTTTGGACGCCTTCTTTTTAGCTGCAGGTTTTTTCTTTGCAACAACCTTCTTTGCCGGCACCTTTTTGGCCGCTTTCTTTGCTTCGGAAGAAATCTCTCTCACTTCTATCCCGCAGCAGTAAATTGGACTCAACTGAGTTTCTCCGGATGGTGTAACAATGATTTGAGAACCGCACTCTTCACATTCATAGGTTAATATTCTTGCCTTTACCATAATAGGGCCTCCTTTGTTTTATATTTACAATATAGTATATTACTTTAAAGTATGGAATAAAAGACGCGGTAACTATTTTTAAAAAGTTAACAATAATGTTTCATCTTAATACAAAAAACATAACTGAATGTACGCGATGCGGCACCTGTTGTCTGAAAGGAGGGCCGGTACTGCACCATGAGGATAAAAAAATCCTCCTTGCCGGTTACGCAGGCCATCAGCATCTGGTGACTATACGGAAAGGCGAAATGGCTTTTAACCCACTCAGAAATATACTCGAACCTGTTAAAAAAGAACTGATTAAGGTAAAAGGAAAAGGTGATGACTGGGCATGTTTTTTTTATGACGAAAAAGAGGCATCATGTAATATTTATGAGAACCGTTTCCTGGAATGCTGCCTCTTAAAATGTTGGGATACATCCGAAATAATGTCTCTCATAGGGGAAAACACTATTACACGCGCAGATATTATTAATACTGGTGACCCTATTATGAAGGTTATCGAAGAACATGAACAGGAATGTCCTTATAACAAAATAAACGCTCTCGTATCCGGCCTGTATTCAGGAAAAGAGAAATCAAAAATTCTCTCTCAGCTGTCCGAGTTTGTTAGAAAGGATTTTGCCATCCGGTCTTATGCTGTGGCTGAATTAGGACTAATGGAAGAATTTGAACTGTTTATTTTTGGACGTCCTTTATACAAGGGCCTGAATGACCGTGGCTTGAAGGTCCGTATCAAAGACAATGATATTGAAGTGGAGAGCAGGCCTTCCTAAGATATACGGAAGAATAAAAAAAGACAACCCGAAAAGTGCTCTGAAGGGGACTGAACGGTGAGAAAGGATTGTTATGTCAGAAGAAGCTGATAAAAATTATACAACTAATGTAGATGAAGAAGAAGAATTAACAGAAGAGCAGCGGACCTATATGAAAGAGATGATTCAAAAGTTAATGGAAAAGGGTATTTTTGTCGTTTATGGCGATGAGGAGGAGACAGCTGAAACAGTTGTTATTGAAAAAATGGGAAGCAGGGAATTTTGTAAATCGATATGCTGCAGTTTTATTTTTGCACTGACAAAGAAGGATGTTGAAAAAGGGATAGTGAAATGGAATCCAAAAAGGCCTTACTTTATAGCAAGAGATGAAGATGGATTCTGCCCTCATCTTGATAGAGAGAAATTGACCTGCACGATTTGGGAAGACCGGCCTGAAAGATGCCGAAACTATGACTGCAGAAAGGATCAGAATGTCTGGCTGAACTGGGAGAATAAAATTCTCAATAAGGATGTTTTTGAACATTTACCGAAAAACATTTAGAATAGTAATTTGCAAGGAGGAAAGATGGGGAGAGTAAAGAGCGCTCTTGAAATTGCTATGGAAAAGGCAGATGAGATTGGTGGTTTATCTCAGGAAGAAAAAGAAAAAATAAGAGATGAGGAGAAGGTGCTCTCCATCTTAAAGGAGTTTTATCATGGGAAATTAGATTCGAATGGTCTCTGGCAGCAGTTAAGGGGGACTAAGCCTTCTCTCTTACTTATGGCTCAAATAAACCTGATCGAAACATTGAGTTTGGGAAGTTTACCGGAGGAATTGCAGAAAAAAAGGCAGGGGATTTTAGCGATCGAAACACTCAAGGAAAGCCCGCGTACGTCAGTTATTGAGCCGGTACTGCACGAAATCGAGGACCTGCAGAGGGAATACGAAGAAATGAAGGTAAAGGTCAGGGAAGATTTAAAGAAGCAGATAGAAATGCATCCGCAGTTGAGGATGCAACCTGTGAAGACCCCGGATGGGAAGACCGTCATGCAAATGAGCGTATCAGTTGATGAAGCGGTAAAGGCCCGGTTAGCCAAACACCTCTCAACACATGAAGAAGAGTATAGCCAGGAATTTGAGAGAATGCTTGAAGAGTTGAAGAAGTACGTTTAGCTGCAATTTTATATTATGTATCCAGAACATCTCTGACTTTTGCCAGAAAGTCTCCGGGTAAAATAGGTTTTGAGATAAATTCCATTCCTTCTTCCATGATCCCCTTTTTATGAATGATATCTGCGCTGTAGCCGCTTACAAAAACAACCTTGATATCAGGCTTTGCCTTCTTTATCTCATCATACACCTCTTTGCCGTTTTTCTTAGGCATGACAACATCAAGGATAAGAAGATGAAGTCTGTCCTTGTGCTGATTGAAAATCCTTATTGAATCTTCACCATCTCCAGCCTCGATAATCTCATACCCGGCCTTCTCAAGTATCTCTTTCATGAGACCTCTGACCTGTGGGTCATCCTCACATATGAGGATTGTTTCAGTGCCTGTTTTTACCATAGGAGAGACTTCAGGTTGTTTATCTTCAGCTTTTGATTCGATCAATGGTAAATATAATTTAAAAGTTGTGCCCTTGCCAGGCTCGCTGTATAAATTGATATATCCATTATGCTGCTTGATTATCCCATAAACCATAGCAAGCCCAAGGCCTGTCCCTTTTCCAACATCCTTGGTCGTAAAGAATGGTTCAAATATCCTCTCCTTTGTCTTTTCATCAATGCCTGTCCCGGTATCCTCAAATGACAGGATCGCATATGGACCAGATTTGCCATAACCATGGGCCTTTATAAACTCGATGTCCAGTTGAATATAGCCTGTGCTGATGATTAAACTTCCTCCCTTAGGCATTGCATCACGGGCATTTGTGGCGAGGTTCATTAACACCTGATCTATCTGGGTGCTGTCTGCCATAGTGTTTAATTCCTTATCAGAAAGGACTGTTGAAAGCTCTATATCCTCACCAATGATCCTGGATAAAAGTTTCTGCATTTCTTTGATTAATTTATTCAGGTTTACAGGCCTGGGATTGATGATCTGTTTTCTGCTGAAGGTAAGGAGGTCATTTGTAAGGGTAGCGGCCCTTTCTGCTGCGTTAAGGATCTGCGTTATATATGAAGTCAGGCGATCAGTGCTTATCTCTGATTTTAGGAGGTTCCCGTAGCCTATGACTGCTGTGAGCAGGTTGTTGAAATCATGAGCAATCCCTCCTGCGAGCTGGCCGATGGCCTCCATCTTCTGCGCCTGAAGGAGCTGTGCCTCAAGCTTGCACCGCTCTTCTTCAGCTTGTTTACGCTCGGTGATATCTTCCATGACGCCATCTATCCATTTTACCCCGCCATTTTTTGAGTACTGCACCTTAGCGGTCACAGAACAGAATATAGGGGTCCGGTCTTTCTTCTGAAGTTTCAGCTCTTCATCTTTGACATAACCATCTTTATGGATTTTTTCGATAAATCGCTTTCTTTCAGCCGGGTTTTGGTAGAGATCAGATGGATGAATTTTCATAATTTCATCAACAGATTCATACCCGAAAATTTTAGACATGGCAGGGTTCGCCTGCAAAAAACATCCGTGCTCTCCGGCTGTATTTCTATATCGGAAGTTCACCCTTAAGAATCTAATGAATCCATATATTCCGGGTAGTTAGTGGTTTTATTGCATAAATGTATCCACTAATTATATTCATATAAAGCATTTTAAAGTTGACATTT
>JGI20213J14113_1000145_pt1 | contig 15490 bp, 12 predicted proteins | sample WetSurMetagenome_3_FD_14113 | JGI IMG/M metagenome (IMG submission 14113) | reverse complement strand
GGAGAATCACCATCGACCGAACCAAAGTTTCCTTGTCCATCAACAAGCGGATATCGAAGTGAAAAGTCCTGAACCATTCTTACCATCGTATCATAAACTGCTGTGTCGCCATGCGGATGATATTTACCAAGAACTTCTCCAACTATTCTTGCTGATTTTTTATATGGTTTGTTATGGAACATTCCGAGCTCGTGCATACCGTAAAGCACCCGGCGATGAACAGGTTTTAGTCCGTCTCTTACATCGGGCAATGCCCGTGCAACGATAACAGACATTGCATAGTCTATATAAGAGGATTTCATTTCCTCTTCTAATGTTCTGGGTAGTATCTTTTCAAAAATTGTTGCCATCTTTTAACTTGTTTTAATGTTTAAGTTTAAAATTTTATATGTCTAGGTTTGCATACTTTGCATGTTTTTCAATAAACTCTTTTCTGGGTTCGACGTCATCGCCCATCAGGGTTTCAAATATTTTGTCAGCATTAGCTGCGCTTTCAAGTGTAACCTGTAGAATTGTTCTTGTTTCGGGATTCATTGTTGTTTCCCAGAGTTGTTCGGGATTCATTTCTCCAAGGCCTTTGTATCTTGAAATAACGACGCCTTTAATTTCTTTTTCTTCTGTGCTTCCTTCCCCAACTTGTTCCTCTGTCTTTTCTTCGCCTTTCTTTTTTTCCTTGTCTTTACCATCGACCTTCAGTCTTTTTAATATTTGATCTCTCTCTTTTTCGTCATAAGCATAAAATTCTTCTTTTCCTTTTTTGATTTTATATAGCGGCGGTTGTGCTATATAAACCTTGCCAGAGGTGATCAGCTCTTTCATATGTCTGTAAAGAAAAGTAAGAAGCAACGTTCTGATATGACTTCCATCAACATCGGCGTCAGTCATTAAAATTATTTTTCCATATCTTGATTGTGTGTGATCAAACTCGGCGCCGAGTCCAGCACCAATTGCGGATATCATTGCACGTATCTCATTGTTCTCTAAAATTTTGTTCAGCTTTGCTTTTTCAACATTCAATATTTTTCCTCTCAGCGGAAGTATTGCTTGAAACTTTCTGTCTCTTCCTTGCTTAGCCGAACCACCAGCAGAGTCTCCCTCAACCACATATATTTCACAATGCTCTGGATCTGTAATGCTGCAGTCTGCAAGTTTTCCGGGAAGGTTCATGTTATCAAGAGCATTTTTTCTTCTTGCAAGATCACGCGCTTTCCTTGCTGCTTCTCTAGCTTCGGCGGCACGCATACATTTTTCAATTATCTTTCTTCCAACAGGAGGATTCTCTTCAAGAAATTCAGCAAGCTTTTCACCAACAAGTGTTTCAACGGCCGATTTTGTTTCGCTGTTTCCAAGTTTTGTTTTTGTTTGTCCTTCAAATTGAGGCTCGGCAACTTTTACGGAGATCACTCCTGTCAAACCTTCTCTGAAGTCGTCACCGGTTAAAGTAATTTTTCCTTCCTTTATAAGTCCGTTCTTGTAAGCATAATTATTGAGTGTCCTAGTAAGGGCGGTCTTAAATCCTACTAAATGTGTTCCGCCTTCGTGAGTATTTATGTTGTTCACATAAGAAAAAATATTCTCAGAATATCCGTCAGTGTACTGAAAAGCGATTTCGACAGGCGTGTTGTCTTTTTCTCCTTCTATATAAACAGTTTTGTGGAGGGCTTGTCTGGAAGCATCAAGGTATTTGACAAATTCAATTAGTCCGCCTTTAAAGTGAAAAGAAACTTCCTCTCCGCCGTTTCTCTCATCCATTATGTTTATAGTAATGGTCTTGTTAAGATATGCAAGCTCCCTCATTCTTTCAGTAAGAATATCAAAACGGAATTCTGTTACTTTAAAGATTTCGGAATCGGGAAAGAAGGTGGTTGTTGTTCCTCGTTCGCCACGTTTTGTTTTGCCAATTTCTTTTACGGGCTTTACTGGAATTCCTCTTTTATATTCCTGAAAATATATTTTGCCGTCTCGTCTAACTTCTACCTTCAGCCATTCAGATAATGCATTCACAACCGAAACACCCACGCCATGCAACCCACCTGATACTTTGTAAGAGTTTTTATCAAACTTGCCTCCGGCATGCAACACGGTCATTACAACTTCCAGCGCAGAACGTTTTTCAACTGGATGCATATCTACGGGAATGCCTCTTCCGTTATCAGATACCGTTACCGATCCATCCTTATTTATCTGGACATCTATTTTGTCACAATATCCAACCATAGCCTCGTCGATACTGTTATCAACGACTTCGTTAACAAGGTGGTGCAAACCACGGCTGCTCACATCTCCAATATACATTGCGGGTCTTTTACGAACCGCTTCGAGACCTTTAAGTACGTTTATATTTTTGGCGCTATACTCTGCTTGCTTACTTTCTTTGGTCATAATTTATCCGATAAACCTTATTTGATTAATTCTTTTTTCATTAAAGTGTTTGTTTATTTTTTCTATCATTTCCGATTCCATGAATTTCAGCTCGTTTCTCCAGGCTGGACTCTCAACCTTAATTTTCAAAACCTTTTTCTCACATAATAGTGGGGTCGCAACCTTTTCAAGATTTGGAAACATTTCGTAAAAATCGACTATCACATCTGCTGATTCAACCATCTCACGTACACCTGCTAATAATCTTTCCTTCTTAAAAACTTCTTTCAGACTTTTAAAACTACTATGCATAAGTAACGTTGCTCACGCTTGATATTTTTATAACTCTATCTTCTTTCCCCCTTTTTAAAAAAGCGCTGTTTCCAAAATCTGTTAAGGTAATGATTGCCTGACCAACAGAAGAAAGATAATCACTAATCGAAGCAGCTCTTTCGGCATCAAGTTCTCCGAACACATCATCAAGCAGAAAAATCGGGGGATTTCCTGTTTTGTCTTTAAGATAAAAGAACTCCGCAAATCTCAGCACGGTTTGAAAAGTTTTATGCTGCCCTTGTGATCCATAACTTTTTAAACTTATTCCGTTAATGTCAAACATGAAATCGTCCCTGTGTGGTCCTACAAGGTTGGTTCCTCTCCGTATTTCATCTTCTACTCTTTGATTAATTAGCTGTTCAAAACAATTTTCCATGTCGTCCTGACATTTCCCTTCTAGAAAATAGTAATGAATTTTCGGTTCCTCTCTGTTATAAAGTATCTTTTGATATGAGTCGTTTATGTATGACTCGAACTCTGAAATAAATTCCTTCCTGTGTTTTATTATTTTCACACCGACCTGGATTAATTTTTCATTCCAGGCATTCAGTTCGCTGATATCTTTAATGTTATTTTCCTTAATTCTGTTTAGTAAATATGTCCGTTGTTTCAGCGTTCTGTTATAATCAATAAGAAGATTTAAGTATGTTTTGCTTCCTTGTGAAATCACCGAGTCCACAAATCTTCTTCTCTCTGCTGGATATCCTTGGGTTATTGAGTGGTCTGCCGGAGATAGTAATACCACCGGAAAGTTTCCTATTATTTTCGAAAATCTTGATATTTGTTTGTTGTTCAACAAATAAACTTTTTTATTCTCATTAGATGAGTAGTTAATCTGAACGTTGTCGTTGGTCAATCCTGTAAAAAGGCCCTGAATCCAAAAACTATTTTCTCCTATCTTAACAACTTCTGAATCTGAATTGGTAACACAGCTCTTTGTAGTACAAAGGTAATAAATCGATTCTAGAATAGTCGTTTTACCAACACCGTTTCCTCCAACAACATAGTTCAGCTTATCAGCAAATTCTATTTTGGTATCGGCATGCTTTCTAATATTTCTCAGGCTGATTGAAGATAGGAACATTTTAAGTGTTTAATCGCACCGGCATTAGTAGTAACATCAAATCTTCTCCTTCAAGCTTTTTCCCTGGCTCAATAATACAAGCCTTTGTTGGGGAATGGAGTTTGAATAATACTTCGGTATCATCAACGTGGGCTAAGATATCATTTACATACTGTGTATTGAATCCAATATCCATTTGCTCACCGCTATAGTCACAAGAAATATTTTCAACAGCATTGGAGCCCATATCTATATCTTCCGCCGACACAACCACGTTGTTTTTGCTTATTGAAAACTTTACTTGCTTAGAACTAGAAGAAGAAAAAAGCATCATTCTTTTTATTGAAGATTGAAGATCATATCTTTTAATTTTAAGTAGGTTTTCGTTTTCCAATGGAATTACGCTACTATACGCTGGATATTTTTCTGCAATCAACCTTGAGCTAAATTCAACGTCTCCAATGATAAAAGTTATATGTGATTTTCCCAGATATATTTTTACGTCTGCTTCTCCCAAAAGTTTAGAAAGAACAGATATTGCTCTTTCGGGAACAATGTATTGTTCATCTGCACCAGATTTAATATTCTTGTAAACCAACCGAACAAGTCTATGTCCGTCCGTAGTAACAAATTTTAAACCCTCTGCAGTAAATTCTAGCAGTGTTCCGGTCATTGCGGGTCTCATATCCTCTTTGCTCATTGCAAAGGAAGTTTGATCAATGGCTTTCTTTAAATCTTTACCGCTAATTGTAATTTCTTTGCCTTTGGAAACAGCTGGTGACTCAGGAAAATCTTCTGATGGTGAGAAGCTAATATTGTAAACACCGTTCTCTGTCGTAAGCTTAAATTTGGCATTTCCGTCAACACTGAAATTTATTTGAACATCTTCCATTGATCTTATTACATCATAAATTAATCTTGCTGGAATGACAATGCTCAAATTTTCATTTGCAGCTACATTTATTGAAGATTTAAGAGAAATTTCGAGGTCGGTTGCATGAATAACCAGTAATCCGCCCCTTATTTCAAACAGGAAATTCTCTAAAATGGGCATTGGTGTTCTGGCGGGAACAGCCGGAATAATTTTAGAAAGTGTCTTTTCTAGTATTTTACTGTTTACTTTGAATTCCATTAATTGCTCTCCTATTAAAGCACAGAAAAATACTAAAAAAGGAAGGTAATAACAACGAATTAAGCGCACCGAAGTGCGCTTAAATAAAAGAAAAGAATATCAGTTAGAACTGTTTTATTTAAACTTAGTTTTACGGATTTATGGGGTTTCTTTCTTCCCAGTTTACGTCTATAGAACTGGTAACACTAGCATATATGGTATATGATCCCTCAGATATTGCGCTTGTATAAACAACTAAAATTTTAGCACCAGCTATTAACTCAAATGTACCGGACATATCTCCTTCAGCAGCGGCACTTGTCGCTCCAGCAGGAATACTATAAATGGTCTCGTATTCAAACTCTCCTTTGTCAACATTTGTTAATTGTACTACCTGCCCGCTAGGAACCGCTATACTTTCTCCACGAAAATTCACCATAACATCTCCTGCAGCATTATTCTGAAAAGTGATACTATTAACATCACCATTGGAACAGCTAACTAATGTTAACAAAAGTATTATTAACGAAATTGAGATAAAAATATGTTTCATATCGCTTCTTCCTATTTTTATTTTGTTTTTTAGAATATACTCTGAACAAAAAATAGACCAAAAAACGCATTAAATCAATGAGTAATTTGTTGTTACTTGAAGTCTATACCAAGAAATAAACATACCCATTAATAATTTTAAGTATATTTTTACTTAATAATAGTAATTATTACCGTGTTAGTATGTTAATTGTATCAGAAACACTTGTTGTTAAAACACTTACAACAAAATTTAAAATGTTATGTTGTTTATTATTTCTTAATAAACAGATATTAAAAATTCGTTGGTTGAAAACTTAGAATTATAAACAAATAGGTGTGAGCATAATAACAGTTTATTAACAACAGAACTCATAAAGCGGGAGAAATTTCTTAAGAAGACAGTTCTACTTTTGTTCGTATTTCATCAAGGATTTTACAGAAAGATAAGTCCTGCATTTTATATTCCTCAATAGTGTTGCAAGCATGAATTACGGTTGAATGATCTCTACCTCCGAATTGAAGCCCAATTGTTTTTAAAGAAGACAGAGTAAGATTCTTTGCCAAATACATTGCTATTTGTCTTGCAAGAACAATTTCCTTTTTACGCGTTTTATCTCGTATTTTATTTTCTGCAACACCAAGATGTTCACAAACTACTTTAGTAATGGTTTCTATTGTAAGCGGACTTGTTTTTTTGTCGGTTGCTATTTCTTTTACCGTTTTTTTGGCTAACTCATAGGTTATTTCTTTAGAGCTTAAAGAAACACTGGCAAGAAGTTTAATAAGACAACCCTCAAGTTCACGAATATTTGAAGTTATGTTAGTTGCTATATATTCTAATATCTCATTAGATACCAGCATACCATACGTATCAGCCTTCCTCTTTAAAATGGCAATCCTGGTCTCAAGCTCGGGTGGCTGAATATCGGCAGTTAATCCCCATTGAAATCTTGATATCAATCTTTCGTCTAATCCTTTCAAATCTTTCGGGGGTTTATCGCTGGTTAAAATAATTTGTTTTCTTGATTGATGAAGTGTGTTAAATATATGGAAAAAAAGATCCTGTGTTTTTTCTTTTCCAATTAAAAATTGGATATCATCAATAATAAGTACATCCATGCTTCTGTAAAAATTGGAAAACTCATTTACCCTGTTTGTCTGAATCGACTCAACGAATTCTACAGTGAATATATCGGAAGACAAATAAATAACTTTTTTGTCAGGGAAGTTTTTAGCTATCTGGTTTCCTATTGCCTGAATAAGGTGTGTTTTACCCAAGCCAACACCGCCGTAAAGGAAGAGAGGATTAAATGATGTTCCTCCAGGATTATCACTGATCGCACCAGCCGCAGCTCTAGCTAATTGGTTCCCTTCTCCTTTTATAAAGTTATCAAACAGGTATCGTGGATTAAGGTTTGATTCAAAGGAAGGCTTGGGTTTCGATTTATCAATAGGTGTTGCCGGTGATACGGAATTTTCAGAAACAGTGTTCCCACTTTCTATGAAAGACATATCCTCTGCTATAATATAGGTTAGCCTTGCCTCTTTCCCCAGCACATCCGTAATTGATCTTGTAATTAACCCATTAAAATGCTCGTCGATCCACTCCCAAAAAAACTGGCTTGGTATCTGCACCTTTAAAGTTGAATTTTGAAGCTCGATTGGTTTAATTGGTAAAAACCAAGTATTATAGGTCATCATGGAAACATTTTCCTTTATTTTTAAAAGGCATTCTTTCCATACATTTATGAGTTCGTTAGTAGAAATCTTTTCCGTAATCTCAAGCGATTCCATTATACTTATCCACAAGTTTAGATTTAAGCAAAGATAGTATTAAGAGTCCAAAGTAAAAAAATTGTTAAGTCCTTCAAGAACATTACACACAACTTATAAACATCAGGTGATGACAGATAAGGTCTGATAAATAAACGTTTTGTGGGGTTTAACAAAAATTTTGCACACATGTCCTAAGAAAACATTAAACAATTTTCTGAGAGCATCAATGTGGAACGTTTTCACACTGACGAACAACTCACAACTTATCAACATCTAAGGGCGCACGCCACTCAGGTAAAAAAATAATATATCACAGTATATAGAACAAATTAATTTTTATGGATTAATCATCATATATTTACTTAATAATAAATTAAAATAATAATCTTGATAATAACTGCATAAGAAGGTATTTTTGTGCTCTTTTTTAATGAATTTGGAGAAATAAAATGAAAAGAACATATCAGCCGAGTAAAACGAAAAGAAAAAATAAGCATGGCTTTAGAGAAAGAATGAAAACGAAGAATGGTAGAATTGTACTTTCTCGTAGACGTTCCAAGGGTAGAAAAAAACTAACTGTTAGTGACGAATAAATATAAAACAGAGAAGTTGACGAAGGAATCAAAAAGTTTTGACAGGCTAAAAAGTGAAAAAGATATTGCGGCGGTGTATAAAAAAGGCAAAGTAATTATTTCTTTAGATAAAAAATTAAAAGCCAGCCACACTTCTTCTGAAAGAAAAGCACATCGAATAAGAGTTGCGGTCACCATCTCCTCAAAAGCGGGCAACAGTGTTTGGCGAAACAGACTTAAGAGAATTATAAGAGAAGCCATAAGGCAAGAGAATGTTTTATTGAAGGAAGTAGTAACTAATAATGAATCGGAAACATCAATAATATTTTCTCCTTATAGAATCAATCAAGTCAGCCTAAAGCGCATTTTTCTAAAAGATATTAAGCCCGCTGTTTCAGATATTTTATACAAGTTATGTAAAAAAACAACTAAAAATTAAAAAAATAAAATACGGTGGATAGAAATACAATCATAGCGTTCGTTCTTATTGGTGCCATTCTGGTAATTTGGCTATTTATTAATACGCCCGAGAAGTCAGAACAGACCAGAAAAGAACAAGACACCACAACCGTGGTTGAGAAGAAAGAAGAAGAATTACCAAAATCTATAGTTGAAGAAGAAATCACCACTTCTAATAATGAAATCGAAGAAGAAAACACACAAGGAATATTTTCAACGGCGGCGATATACGAAGGAAGAATAATTACAGTTGAAACGGACCTTGCTATTTATGAGCTATCAACAAAGGGAGGAAACTTTCATAAGGTTTTCTTAAAAAACTTCAACAATTGGTATTCTGCTGATGTTAATGGAGAAGAGAATTTTTATAAATCGTCGGTTCAGCTAGTTAATAACTCGATTGGCAATGCTTACAACATCTCCTTTATAAGCAACGAGGGGAAGGCTATAAATACCGGGCTTCTTAATTTTGAAACATCGGCCCAAAGCAAATATCACCTAGCTGCCGAAGACACATTATTAATTAGATTCCGAATGGAGTTGAGTCCAAACAGAGCAATCGAAAAAATATATTTATTCAGAGCGAGCACGTATCTGATTAAAAGCGATATTGATTTTATAGGATTCAATGGGTTGATAACTGACAATACTTACGACATTTCATGGGAATCTGGGATTCGGTTTGTAGAAAGGAATAGTGTAAATGAGGCCGGCTTTTCCAGCGCAGATATTTATTACGGTGATGAGAAGGTAGTTATAGATGCGCCCGGTGATGGCGAAAAAATCAGCAGAGATTTTAATGGAAAAGTAGACTGGCTAGCGATCAGAAATAAATATTTTGCTGTAATAATGATTCCTTCCGACCCGACACAAGTTGAGGGGGCATATGTTGAGGGTCAAACAACCCCTACTTCGAATCTTGGGCTTAAAGAAGTTTACAATGTTCGGCTGGTGGTTCCGTTTAAAGGTTCCGATATCGAGAGAAGGTCCATTGACTTGTATATGGGGCCGGTTGATTATGATCTGTTAAAAGAAATTAATTTAAATCTAACAAAACTTGTAGACTTTGGGTCCTTTTTCGGGTTAAAGTTTGTCGTTAGGCCCATTGCAGAATATTTACTATTGCCCCTGCTCAAATTCTTAAACAACTTCATTCCGAACTATGGTTTCGTAATCATTATCTTCTCACTAATAATTAAAATAGTTGTCTTTCCATTGACACGAAAGAGTTTCCAGTCAATGAAAAAGATGCAGCTCCTTCAACCCAAAATAACAGAGCTAAAGGAGAAATTTAAAGACGATCCGCAAAAGATGAACAAAGAAACGATGAAGCTATATCAAACGTATGGAGTAAACCCTGCCGGAGGCTGCTTACCCATACTTTTACAGATGCCTATTTTTATTGCCTTGTGGGGACTTTTTCAGGCGGCAACCGAGCTTCGTCAACAACCATTTATTTTTTGGATCAATGACCTTTCTTCTCCCGATGTAATATATGACCTCGGTTTTAAACTTCCTTTGTTTGGTATTCGGGAAATTAGCGGTCTGGCAATTCTTATGGGAATTACAACTTTCTTCCAGCAGAAGATGTCGATTAAAGATCCAAAGCAGCAAGCTCTTGTTTATATGATGCCAATAATGCTGACAATTCTTTTTATGACGTTTCCTTCCGGCCTGAATTTATATTACTTCATGTTTAACGTTCTCTCAATTGCACAACAATATTATATTAATCATAAGCAAAGTGATGTTGAACTGGTACCAGTGGATCCATCAAAGAGAAAAAAAGGATTTATGCAGCGTCTTATGGATGCCGCAGAACAGCAGTCCAAGCAGAAGGGAAAAAAGTAACGTAAAAGCATAAGTATACTGCAAAGGTCACCTCTTCTTTAAAATCCTTTTCATAATTTTGAATAGTGAACTTTTTTAAGCAAATATTAATTATAATTTTTCTCTTGCATTTTCCCTTCCTATCTGCGCAAGAAATAAAAACAATCTCGTTAAAAACAAAAACAATTAATCTTCCATATGGACTTACTCAGAGTATTCCAGCTAACGAACTAACTGTTGGCCTTGCTTTAAGCGGGGGCGGAGCCCGGGGAATTGCACAAATAGGTGTGATAAATGCACTGGAGGAAGCCGGAATCAATATCGGGGTAATAGCAGGAACAAGTATGGGCAGTATTATCGGAGGCGTATATTCTTCTGGATACACCGTGGAGGAAATGGATTCGATGGTTATGAATACAGATTGGGACAAGTTACTTTCCCTAGGCAACATCTCTGAAAGAAGCGAACTTTTTATTGATCAAAAAATAAGTGAAGACCGATCACTATTTACGCTCAGACTAAACGGCCTTAGTCCTGTATTGCCAACATCATTTAATGAAGGAATAAGGCTTTCAAACTACTTAACGTTATTATGTTTGGCTTCACCGGTTATATCTGAAGATAGTTTTGATGATCTATTTATTAGGTATAGATCTGTTTGTACAAATTTGATTGACGGCAACCTTGTGGTTCTTTCGAGTGGGTCGCTGGCACGGGCGATGAGAGCCAGCTCAAGTGTTTCGTTTCTTCTTGCCCCGGTAGTTATAGACTCATTAACCCTTGTTGATGGTGGACTTGTCTCTAACATTCCTGTTAGTGTGGTTTTGGATATGGGTGCGGATTATGTAATAGCCGTTAATACAACAAGCGATTTGCGAAACCTTGAAGAGCTGGAACTTCCCTGGAACGTTGCCGATCAAACAGTCAGTATTCCTATGAAAAGACTTGAGAAGGCTGAATTATTAAAAGCAAACTTTCATCTGCAGCCCAATATTGATGATTGGTCATCAACTGACTTTACAAATTTAGACTCATTGATGTTGACCGGCTACAATTACACCAAAATGGTGCTCCCAATAATTCAAGCACAAATTGATTCTTTAGCCAGAGCAAAATCTGAAGTAAAGCTCTATTGGATAAAAAATATTAAGTCGATGACAAATCAAAGTGATTTTGAAAAACCGTACCTGCAAAAATATTCTTTAATGGATTCTGTCTCGAGTATAGAGATTTTTGACGACATGTCTGAACTTTATTCAACCGGACGTTTCGATTCATTATCCGCAACCATTGAGCAGGACGGCGATTCAATAAAGGTAATTTTTAAATACACGCTTAATCCAATAATCAAAGATCTTGAAATAATTTCTAATGGAACAATAGATACTGCAGAAACAGGTTTTTTAGTTAGGTCACTTAAGGACAAACCTTTTTATGGAAGAACAATTTTTGACGCAGTTAGAAGTATAATAGCAAACCATAAGAAACGTGGATACGTTTTATTCGAGCTTAATGATTATAGTTTCGATGCGAAATCTGGATTATTAAGCTTGAATTTTAATGCGGGCACAATAGCAAAAATTAATATCAACAGCGCGACGAGTAAAACCGTTATCAATAGAGAACTTAAAATAAAACCGGGAGACAGACTATTATATTCAGATCTTGAAGATGGATTGATGAGGCTAAAAGCAACTGGGTTGTTCGAGGACATTAATTTATCGGTTGAGAATGATGCGGGCGGAGCCACAATCAATTTAGATGTGAAAGAAAAAATATCAAGCCTGATGAAAATAGGTTTTTGGGTTAACGAAGCTTACAACGCACAGCTTGCTGTAGATTTTCGGGACGTTAATCTTTTCTATTCTGGTACTGAGCTGGGGCTATTTCTTTTTGGCGGCGCTAGTAATAGAGCCTATATTCTCGAACACATATCATACAGAATTCTTGATACCTACTTAACGTATAAATTAAGCGTGTTCTATAAATTCAATGACATAGATGTTTATACTCAAACAAACTCTGAAACCGGAAATACCTTTAGCAGTAATTATATCGGAAAGTACAGACAAAATTTTTATGGTGGTGCACTTTCAGTTGGAACCCAACTTGAAAAATTTGGGAAACTGATTTTTACGGGCAAGTATCAATATGATGAAATAAAAAACAAAGAAGGATTGGTTGTAAGCCCTTATGATACTAAAATAGTAAGTTTAAAAATTGGCGGAATTGTTGATAACCAAAACAAATATCCCTACCCGGAGAACGGCGTATACTTCAACGGGTTTTACGAAACTGCACAAAGCTTTTTAGGTGGCGATGAAAGCTATCTGTTATTTAGTGTCGACCTGAGATATTATTTTAAGCTGGCACCCCAACACGTTTTTTCACCCAAATTACAAATAGGGTTTGGAGATAAAACCCTTCCACTAAGTGAGCAATTTACTTTAGGCGGATTATATTCTTTCTTCGGTGCACATGAGAATGAGTTTAGAGGAAGACAGATCTTTCTTGCTTCACTTATGTATCAATACAAGTTTCCATTCAAAATATTTTTCGATACATATGCATGGTTCAGATACGATATTGGCTCAACCTGGGAAGAGCAGGAACAAATCAGACTTAAAGATTTGACACATGGAATTGGCGGAGTAATTTCTTTCGACACACCGATTGGTCCCGCAGATTTTTCTATCGGAAGAAGCTTTATAATCAGCCAGGGATTAACCGAAAATTCATTCGTTTGGGGGGACGTTCTGTTTTATTTTTCAATCGGACACGCGATTAGTTTTTAGTCCCGCAGCTGCTTTGCCAGCTTATAAAGCTCAAGATATTTCTCAGCAGATCGTGTCCAGCTATAATCTAATTTCATACCATTTGTCTGAATTTTTTTCCAGACATCTTTGTGCTTAAAAGCATTAACGGCTCGCTCCACGGATTTGTATAGGGCAAATCCGGAGTAATCATAAAATGAAAAACCGTTGCCGTCACCGAATCCATAATGATTCTGTTCATCCCAGTCTTTCACGGTATCAGCAAGTCCCCCGGTTTTTCTGACAATAGGTACGGTTCCATATTTTAAACTGTAAATCTGATTTAAACCACAGGGCTCATATCTTGACGGCATCAAAAACATATCTGAACCAGCCTCAATCAGATGTGAGAGCTCATTATTATATCCAATGTAGGTCCCGACTTTGCTAGGAAGCTCATTTGAAAGTCGGCGAAATAATTCCTCAAATCTTTCTTCACCACTACCGAGAATTATCCATTGTGCATCAAGGCTCATCAGATCATTTAAAGTATCGGCAAAAATATCAAAGCCCTTCTGCAGCACCATCCTCGAAACAATTCCTATTAATGGAATGTTCTCATTGGGCTGAATACCAAAATGATTAAGAAGATATTTTTTGTTAAGGTATTTCCCACCAAGATCATTAATAGAATAGTGATAAGGAAGATGTTTGTCTGTTTCAGGATTCCAGATGTTGTAATCTACGCCGTTGAGTATTCCAAATAAATCTTCTTCTCTCTTTTTCAAGACGGCTTCCAGTCCTGCACCATATTCGGGTGTTAATATTTCATGTGCATACGTATTACTGACCGTATTTATTATATCTGCAAATGATATTCCTGTCTTCATAAACGAAACACCGCCATCCTGCTCAATTGGTCCGCTAGGGTAAAACAAACTTCCCCGGAGCTCAGCACCGAACAAAACCGATTTGGTGAACAAGCCCTGGTATCCAATATTGTGAATTGTAAATAGGGTTGCTGTATTATTAAAAAGCTTGTCCCAGTTGTAATTGTCTTTAATAAAGAGAGGGAGTAATCCTGTTTGCCAGTCATTGCAATGAATTACATTAGGAGCCCATTGCAGCCGTTGGAGAGTTTCAATAACTGCTTTTGAGAAGAGAATAAATCTTTCGTCTTCGTCAATGTCGTTTGTATAAATTCTGTGCCGATAAAAATAATGCGGACAATCTATAAAATAAACGTCTATATTTGTGTTAGGCAGTTTACTTTGATGAACGTGCACCGAACGAATAATACCATTAATCCTTATTGGCATTTCACCAATATCCCAGTTATACTTTAAGCCATGCTGACTTTCATCAATCAAAGAATATTTTGGGAGAAATATTTTAACGTCACAGCCCAGCTTTGCAAGCTCGGAAGGTAAAGAACCTGCTACGTCAGCCAGACCGCCCGTCTTTGCATATGGAACACACTCTGTGGAGACAAATGCTATATCCATTATTTAGCCCTCAATAAAAACTTTTATTTTGTTATGTGAATAATAAGACATAAAGAATTAAATTTCATTTAGTTATAACGAAATTTTTAGAGATGATAATGAGAACAACAATTAATGATCTTGCGGTTTTTTTGTCCGGGAATAAGGCATCTAAACCAATTCTTTTTGTTCACGGTTTTCCATTTGACCACACAATGTGGCAAGCCCAGGTTGATGAATTTAGCAGAGACTATTTTTGTATTTCTTATGATATTCGTGGACTTGGTGAATTGCCCGCTGGTGATGGACAATTTACTATGGAGTCTTTCGTCGACGATCTTGAAGCAATAATTAAAGAGCTAAAACTCAATAATCCCGTCCTGTGTGGATTGTCAATGGGGGGATATATTTCTCTTCGGGCTTTGGAGAGAATAGAGAACAGATTTTCTATGGCAATTTTATGTGATACAAGATCAGAAGCCGATAATAACGAAGGAAGGTTCAAACGTGCTGCGGGAATAAAACGAATTAATAAAGAAGGTCTTGCACTTTTTACGAAAGACTTTATTACTAATTGCTTTGGCGATGTCTTTAAGCAAATGAGAGGAGATGACCTTAAAAAGATTATAGAAAAATCATCGCAATTCGATCCAGTTGGAGTAAAGGGTTCTCTGCTTGCAATGTTAAGCCGATCAGATACAACGGTGAGCCTGGGGAAGATTAATATTCCGACTCTGATCATTTGCGGTGAGCAGGACGCATTAACGCCGCCAAGCATCATGAAAGACATGTTTCATAAAATTAATAATGCGGAATTTGTTGAGATACCTAAAGCCGGACACATGACTCCAATTGAAAACCCCTTACTAGTTAATAAATCAATCAGAGACTTTCTAACAAGAAACAAACTTTGATTTTGTAAGAAAACACCTTTCTTAGATACTTATTAGAATATGCACCAACATCAACACTCCGGAATTATTGAAATACTTTTAGGATCGCTTGCAGACACCTACTTAATGATTCCAGTTCTTTTTGCCCTATATTTTATTCTGGAATACTTCTCTCACACAAAGCAGCTTGATCTCATTTCGAAGTTAAAAATTTCTGGCCCACTTGGTCCTCTTGCAGGAACACTTCTCGGAATAATTCCTCAATGCGGAATGTCCGTCTTTGTTACAACCATGTTTCTTTCAAGAAGAGTAACGCTGGGA
>JGI20213J14113_1000141_pt1 | contig 15599 bp, 15 predicted proteins | sample WetSurMetagenome_3_FD_14113 | JGI IMG/M metagenome (IMG submission 14113) | reverse complement strand
TTTATTTCTGAACTATCCATAGATGGTCTGAACATTTCATTCCATCCAATTGAAAATACACCAGCTGAACTATCTAATGGCATTCCACCATCATTCATCAAAGCAAGATCGCTCTCAACGGTTTTATAGCTTAGATCATTTGACGTGCTGTTTTGATCTGGCGAGCTAACTTCTGATTGGCATCCAAAAAAGAGAAGGAGAAGACTAAAAGTTGTAAAGATTATTCCGAGTTTGTTTTTCATCATGAACCCTATTTTTGTTTATTTAAAATTATGATTATCCATTAGACAATACAAGGTCAAAAAGGTTTAATTGCTATCTCATTAACTTCTAAAATGTCCAATTAAATAAATTATTCCTTAATTTTAGTTTAATAATTGAGAAAAGAATGTCAAGAATTAAAATTGAAATGCCGGAAAAATTCATTTACAAAACTGAAATCCCGGTTAGAATAACAGACATTAACTATGGAGGTCATCTCGGAAATGATTCTCTCCTTTCAATAATTCATGAAGCCAGAGTAAGATTCCTGAAAAATCTTGATTATTCAGAATCAGATATTGAGGGAAATGGAATAATAATGATCGATGCCGGAGTTCAATATAAATCAGAAGGATTTTATGGTGATATTCTTCTTATTCAAATCGGAGTGATGGATTTTTCAAAAATAGGGTGTGATTTTGTTTACAAGATATCCAATCCAAATTCAAAAAAAGAAATTGCATTGGCAAAAACCGGAATAGTTTTCTTCGATTACAAGAATAAAAAAATTGTTTCTGTTCCGGAAAAATTTAGATCAAAAATTGTCCGGGGGACTCCTTTGGAGAAAGCTAAAATTGATTGATAATATTATTTTCACAGGAAATGTTGTCGCACCAGTCTTCCTGCTTGTTGCGCTTGGTTATATTTTAAAACGTTTGAACATTATAAATGAAAATTTTGTTGATGTAACCTCAAAGTTTGTATTCTCCGTTTCACTTCCGGCTCTGGTCTTTATAAATCTTGTTGACATTGATCTGAGTGCGGCAATAGATCTCAATCAGATTATTTACATCTATTCGGCAACACTAATAACTTTTTTTCTTATTTGGATTTTCTCAGCGGCGATAATAAAAGATGCAAAAAATTTAAGCGTATTTGTACAAGGTGCTTACAGAAGCAATTATGCGATTGTCGGTTTAGCAATAATTTCGAAATTGTTTGGTGAATCAGCACTCGGCAAAGCTACAATTTTACTTGCATTCATACTGCCGCTGTATAATGTTCTTGCCGTGATAATACTAACTGTCCCCTTCAGAAAGGAAAGAAAATTAAATTTGAAGAATACACTTTCTGAAATAGTTTTTAATCCTTTAATAGTTGCTGTTATCGCCGGTTTGCCTTTTTCATATTTTAAAATCAAGATTCCTGAAGTTGGAATTCTCACAATAGATTTTTTAGCTGAACTTGCGTTGCCTTTAGCCCTGATAGGCATTGGTGGTTCGCTCAATGTTCAAAATATTAAAAAAGCTTCTGGTCTTGCTTTTACTTCTTCAGCAATAAAAGTAGTATTGATACCTTTTATACTTACACTCGGAAGTTATTATTTTGGATACAGAGGACTTGATCTTGGAATTATGTTCGTGTTGTTTGCATGTCCAACTGCAATTGTAAGTTTTATAATGGCAGAAGCAATGGGTGCAAACAGCAAGCTTGCAGGAAATATTGTTTTAATTAGTACTGTTGCATCTGTTTTTACAATCGCAGCCGGTATTGTGATTCTCAAAGAACTATCATTAATTTGAAATAAAAATCCTGAGGAGTTCTCAATGACGAAAAGAATCAGTGATGAATCTGTTATTAAAAGCACTGGTAAATCCTGGAAAGAGTGGTTTTCAATTCTTAACAAAGCCGGTGCAAAGAAAATGGATCACAAAGATATAGCCGAATATCTTTCAAAAAAGCAAAACGTACGTGATTGGTGGTCGCAGATGGTTACTGTTCAATATGAACAGGATGTTAAAGGTAGAGTTAAACACGAAACAACATCCGGATTTCAAATTAGTAAAAGTAAAACCCTACTATTTTCAGTTTCAAAGATTTTTATTGCCATTCAATCCCCTGCTAAAAGAAAAGCTTGGTTGAAGGATCCTGATTTTAAAATTACCACATCAACAAAGAACAAATCAATCAGGGGAAAATGGATTGACGGAAAAACAAATATAGAATTTCAATTTTACGCTAAAGACAAAATAAAAACTCAGTTGGTTGTTCAGCACAATAAAATAAGTTCGATTAAAGAAGCAGAAAAATTAAAAACTTATTGGGGAAAAAGTTTGGAAAGTCTTAATCTATTTTTAGAAAAATACTAAATGAAATGAAAGATAAAAAAGAGCCAATTGAAATCTTATTAAAACCTATAAATGAATTTTTACATCGTCAGGCAAGCGGTGGGATTCTTCTGATTATCTGTACAGTCATTGCTCTAATTTGGTCCAACACAGTATGGTCTTATTCCTATCATAATCTTTGGCATTCCAACATTTCCATCTCAATTGGAAACATTTTAACACTTGATTATTCACTCCATCACTGGATTAATGACGGCTTAATGGTAATCTTCTTTTTTACAGTTGGATTGGAAATAAAAAGAGAACTTTTAGTCGGTGAACTTTCAACTAGACAAAAAGCATCTCTTCCAATTGCCGGAGCACTTGGAGGAATGATTGCACCAGCAATTCTTTACACATTATTTAACTCAGGAACTGAAAGCGCAAGTGGCTGGGGAATTCCAATGGCAACTGATATTGCATTCGTTGTTGGAATAATGGCTTTGCTTGGTAATCGAGTTCCAATTGCATTAAAAATATTTGTTCTGGCATTAGCAATCGCAGATGATATTGGAGCAGTTCTGGTAATTGCAATATTTTATACTTCGGAAATTTCTGTGCTGGCATTGGTGATTGCGGGAATAGTATTAGTTCTCCTTTTTATTCTGAATAAGCTTGGTACCATGAGTCTTATTCCTTATATGATTTTAGGATTAATTCTCTGGCTGGCATTTCTGAAATCAGGAGTGCATGCAACAATAGCTGGAGTATTATTAGCTTTTACAATCCCCGCATCTTCAAGATATGATACAAATAAATTTTCTGAAAAAGTTAAGCAATTGATAAATCATTTTGATTCTACAGGTGATCACTGGAAGAATGTTATGAATAATTCCGAAAGACAGAATGATGTGCTTGCAATCGAAGAAAGCTGCGAAAAAATATTAACACCACTACAAAGATTTGAACATAATCTTCATCCATGGGTTTCATTTTTTATTATACCTGTTTTCGCATTGGCAAATGCAGGTGTTACCCTAGCCGAATTAGACATTCTTGATTCCCTTCTAAGTCCAATTAGTTTGGGAATAATTGTCGGACTTTTTATAGGAAAGCAGGTTGGCATTTTTGCATTCTCATTTATTGCTGTGAAACTCAAAATGGCATCGCTTCCCGAAGGTGTCAATTGGAAAAATCTTTATGGTGCAGGAATACTTGCCGGTATTGGATTTACAATGTCATTGTTCATTGCAGGATTAGCATTTAGTAATCCTGATCTTCTTGACTTATCGAAAATAGGAATTTTGACAGGTTCATTATTGTCAGGAATAATTGGTTTTTTGATTTTAAGATCATCACCTAATAAAAATAATTTAAGCTAACACTAAAATTAAATATTGAAATGAAGCAGGAGATAAAATGTACAAAGTAGTATTATTACGTCACGGCGAAAGCACCTGGAACAAAGAAAACCGTTTTACAGGCTGGACAGATGTTGATCTTTCCGAAAAAGGTTTGCAGGAAGCAAAAAAGGCAGGACAGGTTTTAAAAGCAGAAGGATATAAATTTGATATCGCATATACTTCCGTATTAAAAAGAGCAATCAGAACTTTATGGATAACTCTTGATGAATTAGACCTGATGTGGATTCCCGTTATCCGCCATTGGAGATTGAATGAAAGACATTACGGTGCATTACAGGGATTGAACAAAGCAGAGACAGCACAAAAGTTTGGAGAAGATCAAGTAAAGATTTGGCGAAGAAGTTATGACATCCAGCCACCAGCTTTAGAAAAAATGGATGAAAGATATCCCGGTAAGGATCCTCGTTATGCAGAACTGAAAGACAATGAGCTTCCATTAACAGAATGTTTGAAAGATACAGTTGCACGTTTCGTTCCCTATTGGGAAGGGACTATCGCACGGATGGTCAAGTCAGGTAAGAAAGTATTAATAACTGCACATGGAAACAGCCTTCGAGCTTTAGTAAAATATCTTGATAACATTCCTGATAATGAAATTGTTGAACTAAACATTCCAACAGGAATTCCCCTTGTTTATGAGCTTGATGAAAACCTGAAATCTATAAAAAGCTATTATCTTGGTGATCAGGAAGAAATTGCAAAAGCTGCTGCTGCAGTAGCAAATCAGGGAAAAGTAAAATGAGATAGAATTCAAAAATTAATTTAAGAGGATATCAAGTGACTTCGTTATAAGTTATGTTATCTACTCATCAGAAATACTGACAGCTATCGAGATATAAAGAGTATAAAATGAAAACCGAAGTTTTTGAAATTAAGAAGGGAACAAGAATGGATGAATTTTAATAACTGCTTGCGAATACTTTCTTTAACACCAATAAGAATTTTATTAAGAAAATAAACCTGGGACTTCTTACATTTTTTTCAAAAGTAAAATAATAATAAAATGATATTCTTATTATTCGAAATCTTCTTCTACTTCCCTAGGATTTAAAATGTGATTAAGCTCATCGCTGAAAAAGAATTTCTCCTCCCCAAACGCGGGCTTTAAGTCTGTATACCAAATTGCATTCTCATCATACTTTGCAAAAAATGGTCGGGCTGCCCAATCAGGATTTCTTCCCTGGATCATTCTGAATGTCATAACTTTTTCGCCTTTTACATCCGCCACACCAAGAATCTGAACTTTACCGGGAAGGCAGGACATACTTGGTCCGCGAACAGTTCTGCAAATACCACTCACTCTTTGATATGTTTCTCTAAATATCTTCCAGGCATCTATTAGAGGAATAGAAAAATAATGTTGAGCACCGGTATTTCTTGCAACAAACATGTAATATGGAATGCAACCAAGTGCAACCTGCTTTCTTAGCATTTCCGCCCAAACTTCAGAAGAATCATTTATATGCTTTAGTACCGGAGATTGAGTTCTTATTACAGCACCGGTATTCAATATTTGTTTAATTGCTTTTGCAACAATTTCTCCATCCAATTCAACCGGATGATTGAAGTGTGCCATAAAAGCTAAATGCTTTCCGGCTTTGCTCACATCCTCAAATAGTCTAAGAAGATCGTCAATATCATCATCTGTTAAAAATTTATAGGGCCAATACGCAAGTGCTTTTGTTCCTATTCTTATATGTTTAAGATTTGGAATACCGGCTTCTATTAAGGGGCGAATGTAAGTTTCAAGATGTTTTGTTTTCATTATCAACGGATCGCCCCCTGTAAACAAGATATCAGTTACTTCCCGATGCTCTTTAATATATTTAACTAACATCTCTGCTTCTCTCGATGCAAACTTTAAATCTTCCATCCCGACAAACTGGGGCCAGCGAAAACAAAATGTACAATACGCATGACAGGTCTGACCCTGACTCGGAAAGAACAGAACAGTTTCCCTGTACTTATGCTGCATACCATAAAATTTTTCTCCTTCTATCATAGGCACATTATGTTCGAGTTGCCCTGCCGGATGAGGATTTAATTCACGACGTATCTCATCTGTAACAACCTTTACGTCACTTTTTGAAGTTCCATTTTTTAACACCTTTTTAACTCTCCGGTAATGTTCCGGAATAAGCATTTCTTTTTGTGGAAATGTCAACTTAAAAATAGGATCATCAGGAACATTGTTCCAATCAATCAAGTTATCAATAACATAATTATTCGTTTTAAAGGGAAGAACCGAACCAACAACCTCAATCGCTTCTACAAGATCATTAGAAAGTGATTGGACTTGAGGTATTAACCTGAAATTATGTAAGAGGTAAGATTTGTAATCCATAGTTGCCTCCAGATTATTTGTGATTCTGTTTGGTAATTATGACGGTTCTGAAATTCAGATATCGCGATTCCAATTTAAAATATTTTAACTTTTATTCAAGGCAAAAAGTAGAAAAAGATAAATAACCAAGAATGAGCGGTCAAATCATTAGAAATTATTCTTACTGTGGTTGAACTACAATGTAAATTTCTTGTTAAGAGATTTATTTCAATTCAGAATAATTTTTTAAATTTCTTCAGACTGGCGTTGATGCCATAGTGATATGTATCTATTGTAAAGGCTAGATTTAGATATAAAACCTGCGTACTTGCCATTTTTCGTCACGGCAATATTCCAAACTTGTTTCTCTTCAAAAATCTTTATTGCATTGTTTATATCACCATCAATTTCAATCGATTGAAAATTTGAATTCATAATTTCATAAATCATAATTACATCATAGACACTTTTATCTAAAATTACTTCCCTGATGTCATCAAGTGTAACAACTCCAACCAATCTGCCTTCTTCATTAACGATTGGAAAAAGATTTCTTTTAGTGAACGGTACTTTTTCAACCAATTCACGAAGCATCATATTTGGTTTAAATTTTTGAAAATCTGTTTCTACTAAGCTTTCGATGCTGAGATGTTGAACTGCAAACTTTTCTTTTTCAGATCTAAAATCAATTCCTTTACGAGCAAGTTCAGATGTATAAATTGAGTATTTATTAAAATACTTTGAAATGAAAAAAGATATTGCCGTAACTATCATTAAAGGAACAATAAGACTGTAGCCACCTGTAATTTCAGCGATCAGGAATATTCCAGTTAACGGCGCATGTAAAACACCGCTTAAAACACCTCCCATACCAACTACAATAAAGTTTGCTTGATTCAGTTCGAAAATACCTAGCACTTTAAAAACGAAAACAACTAAAAAGCCGGAATATGCTCCTGTAAATAGAGATGGTGCTATAATTCCTCCGTTTCCACCCGATCCAATTGTTAAAGCCATAGCTATAACTTTAAGCAAGATGATTAACGAGATTAAAATAGTAATTGATACTTGCGGATTAAGGAACGTGTTTATTAAAAAATCTGAATGGAAAGAATCTAAATTACCTGATAACAATAAATTTATTGATGAATATCCCTCACCAAATAATGGAGGAAGAAAAAATATCAATAAGCATAAAAGTAATCCACCACTTAAAGTTCTTACAATTTGATTATTGATCTTACTCAAAATTCTTTCAATAAAGAAAGTACTTCTTATCATATAAACAGATATGAAACCACAAAGAATCCCCAACAATATATAAAACGGTATCGCTTGAAATATCCAACCTTGTGTAACAAGGTAAAAAGGTTGACCGCTATAAATTAATTTTGAAAGAACGGATGATGATGCAGAAGAAATTAAGAGTGCGATAAATGATGAAATAGTGATATCTGGTAGAAGAACTTCGAAAGCAAATATAACGCCCGCAATCGGACTATTGAAAATTGCTGAAATTCCTGCAGCTGATCCACATGCTAAAAGTAATGTTCTATGTTGATAATTTAATTTAAATTCTTTAGCCAAATTTGATCCTATTGAAGCACCTATCACAACGATTGGAGCCTCAAGTCCAACCGAACCTCCTGTTCCCACAGTTGCACCACTGGTTAACAAATGGGATAAAATTTTTCTTCTTGGGATATCCGATTTTTTCCTGATTATTAAGTAAATAATGTTGCTTAGCCCAGTTTTAAATTTTCCTTTAAAAAACAACTTAATCATTAGTAACGATAAAATGATTCCAATAAGCGGCAGGAAAAATGAGATAAAATATGCGTCAACTATTTCCAAAAGATATTTTGTGTCATTTTGGATGTAATGAACTAGCGACTTTAATACTACGGCAGAAAAGCCAGAGAGCAAACCAACAACTATGCTTGATAGAAGAATAATTGTTTTTGAATCGATTCTTCTCGTTGCAAATGAAACAACTTTTCTGTGAAGAATCTGTAGATTCAATTTTAACTTGTTTAGTTGGTCAATCAATTTTATTCTTAAAATTTATTACTAATCTAAATTAAAAAAGGATTGCACAACCAGAAAACTTGGTTGCTTCGAATGTTTAGTGGTATATTTTTAACTCGATTTATTATTATGGTTTATGCATAAAATTAGCCTTGACTTTATGATTTTCATTAACCATCTTTTTGCCAGGATTTAAACAATTAATGCATTCGGGAGTATCTTTATGCTGAAAAAAATAGTCTTCATCTCAGTATCCTTTCTGATTTCTCTCACTTCAATAAACGCACAAACCTTTGGTAAATATGCCGGCGAATTTATGGCTATTGGTATTGGCGGCAGACCATTGGGAATGGGCGGAGCTTTCACGGGTATTGCAGATGATGTTACTTCAGGATATTACAACCCTGCAGGTTTGGCAAATGTAAATTATCCCCAGCTCGCACTTATGCATTCAGAACAGTTTGGCAACCTGGTTAATTATGATTACGGTGCAGTAGTAATTCCTTTTCAGGAAGATATGAGTTTTGGCTTGAGTATTATGAGGCTTGCAGTTGATGGAATACCTGATACAAGAAATGCACTTATTGACGGTCAAACCGGTCAGCTCATAACCGATATTAACAATATGTATGCACGTTTGGATTACTCAAGGATTACAGAGTTTAGTAACCAGGATTGGGCTTTTTATCTGACATTTGCGAAAAGACAATGGAAAGATTTTTATTGGGGTGCAAACATTAAAATTATCAGAAGAGACATTGCAGAATTTGGTGCAACTGGTATTGGGTTTGATATAGGGGCATTCTGGATGCCAATTGAAAATTTATCAGTAGGTGGAAATCTTCAGGATGCAACTACAACGCTCGTAGCTTGGAGCACTGGTACTAACGAATTAATTTCACCAACGCTAAAAGTAGGCAGTGCATACAGAATAACAGAGATACTTGGCGGTTATATCATGCCAGCAGTGGATTTTGATATTCGATTTGAGAACCGACAATTTGCTACCCAGTTTAACGTCGGGCCAGTTAGTTTTGATGCTCACGCAGGCCTAGAGTGGAACATTAAAGATATAGTTTACATTCGGGGTGGATACAGTGACGTTAAACAGTTTACAGCAGGTGCAGGAATTAAATTACCAAAACTAAATATCGACTATTCATTTGCCCGTTTCAGTCAATCCGAGACTGATCGGTTACCGGATTCACATAGAATATCGCTGATCCTTACTTTAGAGGAACCAAGATTTATGAGAGATGGAATTTAACTTGATTTTTTGCATCAGAGTTGATTGCGATTAGTTCGTCAATAGTACTAATAAGTATTTGGCTTTTAATCGGTTTGGTTAAATAAACATCAGCACCTGCCTTTTCAGCCTTTGATCTGTCTTCACCATATGAATGAGCAGATAGACAAATTATTGGAATATTAATGTTAGAAGTATTCTTCTTTAGTTCCTTTATTAAATCTACACCGCTCGTACCATCTTTTAAAGAAATATCCATTACTATAACATCGTAATTTTGATTGCTTAAAAATGTATACATTGATTTCTTGTTATCGCAAAAATCAACTGCAAATTTCTTCTTAAGAATAAGCTCAAAATATTTCTGACTTTCAAGCTCATCCTCAACAATCAGAATTTTATGTTTTGATTCAATCCCCTCTACATTCATAGCAAAAATATTTTTAAAAAATTGAATGAAATATACTTTGTTTACCGTTCTAAAGACGCACTAGATTATTCTGTAGTTTCATTAGCAGTGTTCGCATTTGGATAATTGGGTGGATACGGTCCTTGATCAGGCACTTTTCGCGTATTGTTTATAATGAAAAATATTGTGAGTATAATTAGAACGATTGTAGTCCAAATTGTACTTTTATGTTTATCATAGAAGTCGGGTTCTTTTACAACTTGCTTGACGACTTGCTTGCCGATTGGGTAGGTTGATTTTTGTTTTAAGTTTCTATTTTTGGCTGCCATAATCTATTAAGGAAAATATTTTAATAACTAGTGAATTCAAACTGTAAAGTTAATGCAAAAATTAATACCATCCATAAAAAAATAGAGATGCTGAAACTTAAAATTTATAGACACAATTTGACATTATGATTTTAATTTTTTCGATGATTTAGTGCTTATAAAATGCTGGATGAAAAATTTATGATTCGGTAACTATTTATGTAATTTTTACGATTATTCGGCATCCGTTTACATAATCAAATGCAACATCAATTGATGCAAATAATAATTCAAAAATGATTGCTTGTAATTAAATATTTATAACCAAGGATGATTTCTTCCTTTTTTTCATTTTATAGCCAAATTTTTACGTATACTCGTTTAAAATGGGAGTAATATTTTCAGGTTAGACATAAATTGGAAACCAACTATTTTACTACCTCTTGCAACAAACCAGCTAATATTCAACCGACACGTTAAATCCGTTGGTATGATAATTGTTTTTGTTAGATACAATATTTTTAAGTGGTTGAGTCGAGTCTTATTGTTAATAATTTGGGTGAAGATAGAAGTTTGATTAACCTCTATAAATATCCATATATTTAATAGTTAATTTTTTTTAAAACGAACCTTAGAGGACATAGATGCTAAACAAAAAAAAGTATTTAGATAATACAGGTACTGCTCTGGTTGATACTCCAAACCGAGCAGATGATGGCCTAGAAGAAGAACTTGATAGTTATACAAGAGCAGCAGTTTCCAGGATTAGATTCGATACATTAGTAAAATCAGCTGTTATTTCCTTCATTGCCCTTATATTCTCTTTCTTTATTGACGTTGCAAGTGTTCCATTTCTTGGTGATGTGACCTTCGATCTTGCCCGCTCATTATTCCCGGGATGGCAACCACCAGTTGATACTTTTGAACCATACAGCTTTTGGTGGTTACCGATTGCTGTTTATGCTTTATTTGTTTTTATAGCTTATCTAGCTTATAACAGATTGAAATTAGAAATTATAAGAACACCGGCAACAGAGACAATTGACAGGGTAATTGAATCTTCAATGAGTGTTATAGATTCAATCTCTACCGCACTCCCACTTATCGGTGCAGCAATTCTTCTTGTTAGCATTAAACTGGGCGAGGAAGTATTTCTCGGCTTATCAGTTCCATTTGAAATTAAGGCTTTAATAATATTAGCTATTGGAAAATTATTTCAGCCAGTTCTGGATCAACTTGGAGTTGATTTTCAAAATGTAGTTAACCATGTTAAAGATATCCGTGATAAATACTTCTCACGAATCCAAATTGAAAGTTCCAAAAGTTTAATTAAGCAGTTTAATCAGTCTGGGATTGGTGGAGGAGCTACGGTATCAATTCAGGATGCTGAAAAATATAAAGCAATCGTCAATGAGTCTGCAAGATTAAGCGAAATAATCCACAAAAACTTCACGGCTGTAAGTGCAATGATGGAAAAAGTAAATTCGGTACAGCAAATAAGTTCTGATAAAATTCAGCAATTAAATACACTTGCTAATTCCATAACACAGGCATCATCATCACTTTCTGATGAAAAAACACTTGTTGGTTTGAAGCACCTCGAAGCAATTGTAAAAAAGTAAAGGTGATAATATGATTAGAAGGGAACGTGATAGTAAATTTGTTATTTACCAGGTATTATACATTTTCGTTATAACCGTACTTGCTCTAAAAGGTGCGGATCTGGACCTGCGAAGAGTTGCTCTTGAAGATGAGACCGTTAGAGTAAGTGTACGTGATTCTCTCATTTCAGTACTCGATTCTTTATATGCACTCGGTATAGACTTTTCCATAAAAATAGATCCAAATGTGTTAGTCCAAAATGAGGATATGCGAAAACAACTCGCCGAAATGAACAGAAAACTTGAAGCTGTTAAAGATTATGTTCCTCCACCTAAGGAGGAGGAAAAACCAAAGGATGAACCAAAGGAAGAGCAGCTTAAAATGCAGCTTCCTATCTCGCTAAAACAAACTTTTATTCAATATACATGGAATACTGCAAAAAATAGCGGATCAGTTCCAACAACCATTCTAGATCCAAGAGATCGAAAATCGTTAGCTGTCATTCCTCCTGGTCAGGAAATAAAGTTTGATTTAACAGATCAATCAGAAGTAATTGTTGCATTCGGCAGCCAGGAAGAACGTGTTAAAGTTATACCTAATAAACCTCCTGATATAAAGATTGAAAGAGTTACAACCAAAATGAACGCTCAGGATATTTATGTTCAGGAGTTGCAGCGTATAACAGCATTTACAGTAACGATACTGGATAACAGACCTGAACAGCTTAAAGTAAGTTATTCTGGTCCTATTTCTGTAACTGGTCCTCAGACTGATGCAAATGGGAATAAGATTTATAATGTTTCACTTAAAATTGCTGCCAATGAAAACCAATATGATGATTGGGTGGATAAGAATGAACAACTTAGAGAATCAGATGGCAGATATAAGGCAAACTTCTTTTTTACAGTTGTTGATGAACGAACGAAAGACAGAGTTCAGGTGGGCGACTCATTCTTCTTCACAGACTTTGCCAAATAAATATCAGGTATAATAAAATGAAATTCATTCACCTTTTAATTGTCTTCATCTTAATTGCAGTCTCATCCGAGTTTACAACTTTGTTTGCTCAGGAAGATGAAGAGCAAATTAAGTATTTCCAGATGGAACCCCTGGATGATAGCTTATTTATCTTTATTCAGGAAGCTTTATTTATAGATCCCCCGGATCCTAAAGCTGAAATAATAGCCGATTTAAGAGATGCAAATAATCAAACAATTTCTATCAAAGGTGCACTCTACCCTTTTCTTGCTATTCCACCTGATTTGCGAGCACGTATTATCACTTTCCCATTTAAAATAAATCTTGAGGAAGATATCCATTATGGCAGTGTGTTCTCAAGAGTAATTGAAAAGATTAAAATAAATAAAGTTCTCGACCCTCCAACAAAACAACAAATTTCATCAACTATGGGATATATCAATCCATTTTTTGAAATGTTTGGTGGTGAAAGACTTGGAATTCCAATTAAAAAAGATATTGGGCTTTCATTTGGATTACTCACGAAGTATGAGGGACCTTTAAATACGAATTTCCTGGAAGCTAATTTTCATATTCTTGGAGTATTTGGTGGAGCGTACACTAACGTTGATCCGCTAATAACCTCCTTTAAAGATAATAACCATAATAATATCATTTTCACCAATGGTTATCAAATAGGTTATGTTTTTCCATTTGGAAATTTCTTTGAAATCAGTTATCTCAGTTCGGTGGATGATTTCTCAGAAACTCAGATAGCATCATTCCTCGATCCTGATAGAGGGGCTACTGTTTTGAATGAAGATAGTACCATTAGATACCAAGCATGGCTTGTTGATGATTCATTTTTAAACTGGGAGTTCAGGTATCCGGTTAAATTACTTGGTGCAACTAAGGGTAGAGTATATGCAGCTAAGTATTTAAGTGAATGGCACTTTGGATTTGATTTTAGAGAGATGTCCCTTGCCGGAAGTACTTTCGACTTTTTATTCGATGCGATGACAAGTAGTGAACACAGAGAACCTCAATATGTGATGACATTAACAATCCAGAAAATTGCAGAAAGCTGGGCATTCAGTGCTTTTTCTATTGGTCCCTCCCTGATCATGTCAAGACTGTCTGATGGAAGTTTTGGTGTTTATAAAATATTCGTGAATATGAGATTTAAAATGGGGTCTTCATTGTAGGCCCGAATTCTTTACTTCTCTTCGCCTACCCCGGTCTTAAAACCGGGGTTTTTTATTTAGCAGACTATACTTTCTTTTTTAACTTAGATGCATGAAAAATCAAATAATTCTGTGGCTCAGCAGTTTAATATTAGTCTTTCTGATTGGTTATATTAAAAATGTAACGGGCAAAGAATATCCAATAACCGGCACATTTGGAATAAAGGGTAAAAAAGTTTCTTACAAGCTTGATAAAGTATCATTCGATGAGAAATTTTATAAAAACATTATTGTAAGCGATATTAAAGGAGTGAAAGGAAAAGTAATCTGGTTAAAGAACAATGTACAATATGAAAATGAATTCAAAGAAATTGAGAGAGGACTTGAGTGTGAGATTCCTATACTTAAGCCTGGTCAAAAAATTAAATATAAATTAATTCTTAATTATTCCAATAAGGTCTATGAAATTCCAAAAAAAGAATATGTCACATTAACCTTTTGGGGTAACATCCCATCTCCAGTTAACATTCTACATTTTTTTCTATTGTATAGTGGTTTATTGATGTCAATCAGAAGTTTATTGGAGGTGTTTAATCGAAATATCAATATCAAAAAATTAAGTGTGATTACCTGCGCCTTATTTATTGTTTCGATAATGCTCATTACTCCATTAAAAAACAGTTACAAACTTGGTGCAATCAATCATTTTGTCCCAAATTTAAATGATTTAATTGAACCTGCACTACTTCTAATTTTATTTATTTGGATAGTAGGATCTGTTTTTATATTTAATAAAAAATATACTACGTCAGTGATAATTACGTTAGCAGCAGTTACTGTTCTGTTATTCTTTTTTGTTTGAAAGACAAGAATTTTAACTGTTCACTATTGATATGATCTCGGAGTGAATTGGAGATGATGAAGCAACGGCACTCTTCCCTTTTACCGGATCATTCCCCTGATAATCAGTAATGGTTCCACCAGCACCTTTAATTATTGGTATCAGTGGAAGCAGATCCCAAGGGGACATAATCGGATCAATCATGATATCAGCATAACCTGTTGCGAGCAGGTAGTAACCATAACAATCGCCCCAGTTACGGTAGAGTTTAACTTTTTTGGTAAGCTTACTAAACTTTTCCAAGTTCTGATATTTTTCGATATTCAAATGATCTGTGGTAAGAAGTACGGCTTGACTTAGTTCATTACAATTTCTTACTAAAGTTTTTTTTCCATTAATTTGTGTTTCGATATTGTCCCCTATTAAAAAATCATTCAGGATAGGATGATTGTATACGCCAAGAATAGGCTGTCCATTTCTGAGCAGACCAATTAGAGTCCCAAAACTATATGCTCCACAAATAAAACTTTTTGTTCCGTCAATCGGATCTAATATCCAGGTATACTCTGCATCAATGTTGGTCTTACCAAACTCTTCACCAAAGATTCCGTGATCGGGAAAATGATTCATAATTAATTCTCTCATTGCCTCTTCAGCTTTTTTATCGGCAATTGTTATAGGTGAATCATCTATTTTCGATTCGACAGAAATTCCAGTTTTAAAATATCCTCGTATAATTTCCGCACTGGCTTGAGCGAGAATTTTACAAAAATTTTTGTACTCTCTTAGTTCTTCCAATTTTATGTGCTTTTAAATAAATTATGTATAGAAAATTAACTAAAAATTCTTTGTGAGAAGTACTAACAATTTTTATATTTACAGCCCAAAATAAAAGAAACCGGAGAGTTGGCAGAGTGGTTGAATGCGGCGGTCTTGAAAACCGTTAAGGATGCAAGTCCTTCCGGGGT
>JGI20213J14113_1000137_pt1 | contig 15816 bp, 16 predicted proteins | sample WetSurMetagenome_3_FD_14113 | JGI IMG/M metagenome (IMG submission 14113) | reverse complement strand
ACTTTGGAAAAATACCGAACGCTTGCTCAACACCAGCTTGCAATTCGTCAATCTCGCTTTCTTGGCTTTGCTGTTACGGAGATGCTGAACAGGTTCTAAGGACGCTGTAATAACTGTGATTATGTGGTGGGCGAGCATCTTTTATATCCTGATTGGGTGGGCGGAATGTTTATGTTGTTTTCACGCGAGATGTTTAGTGCGATACGCGGTTTTGATGAGCGTTATTTTTTGTATTATGAAGATGTCGATTTATGCGCCCGTCTGACTTTACGCGGTTATAAAGTGTGTTTAACCCCTAAAAGTAAGGTGATACATCAGGCACAACGTACCAGTCATCGTAATCTGCGCTATCTTAAATGGCACTGCATCAGCATGATGCGATTTTTCTTGTCACGCCCATTTAGAATCATTATGCGTAGTCGAGCGGCTAAAGGTATACAGACCTGCCCGCGTTTTTAAACTCTGAGGAACATCATGACAACTGAGCAAGTGACTGTGTTAATGTCCACTTACAATGGCAGTCAATTTTTGCAACAACAGCTTAATAGTCTGTACGAACAGACATATCCTAATATCAAAATTTTAGTGCGTGATGATGGGTCAACCGACACCACCCGCGAATTATTAGCAGCTGAATGTTTAACAGGCGCGATTGAACAACTTGACGGGCATAATAACTTAGGTGCTACGGGTAGTTTCTTTGTCTTATTACGTCATGCAGCCAGCACTGAAACTGCTTATGTGGCTTTTTGCGATCAAGATGATGTTTGGCAAGCCAATAAAATTGAACGAGCCGTATCCTTATTGGCTAAGGTTTCTGACCGTCCTGCGTTGTATTGTTGTCGTTTAGATATTGTTGACGAGCAGTTACAATCACTTGAATTAAGCGTAAAACCCAGAAAAATAGGCTTTGGTAATGCTTTGGTAGAAAATATTGCCGTGGGTTGTACGATGGTATTGAACCGAAAAGCCATTGATTTATTGTGTCAGCAAACACTGCCTAGTCATGTTTATGTGCATGATTGGTGGTGTTATTTGGTCATCTCGTGTTTTGGTAAGGTTATTTTTGATGATAACCCGCTGATTAAATACCGCCAGCATGGTGGCAATGTGATTGGTGCGGCAACTAATCGCTTAGGTGTTTTAAAACGCAAATTAGCTCGATTATTTAATGCGCGGTTATGGATTAGTGAACAGGCTATGACTTTTGGGGACTTGTTTTCCGACCGATTACCAATGGTTGAGCGTGAGCTGTTAGCTTTATTAATCAAAGCGAAATCATCATTTTGGTATCGTGTTCGCTTAGCACTGTCTCCTGCTGTTTGGCGGCAAAAATGTGTGGATAATCTTATTTTGCGGCTGGTTATTTTAATGAATAGAATTTAAAGTGACTGATGACTATGAATGTTTATGATTGTGGAGATTGCTTGTGATTATTGCCGTTACAGGAGGCACTGGGTTTATTGGTAGACATCTTATCGCTCGACACCTAGCGCGTGGCGATGAAGTGCGGTATTTAACGCGCCACACACCTGAAAAAGCCATTACTGGTGCGTGTGCTGTAATTGGTGATTTAACATCTTCTGTTGATGAATTACGTCCTTTTGTACAGGGTGTGGACGTGTTGTATCACTGTGCCGCTGAACTACACGATGCCACAAAAATGGACGAGACCAATGTGTTGGGTACACAAAATCTGTTAACAGCGGCAAGCGGTACAGTTAAACGCTGGGTGCAACTCAGTAGCACAGGTGTTTATGGTAGCAAACCCGCACACGATGTAAATGAAGATACCGCTCTCAATCCGATGAATGCCTATGAAGTGTCGAAAGCGGCTGCTGATGAGCTAGTCTACACCGCTATGAATGAACATCGCTTACAAGGCGTAGTGTTAAGACCGTCTAATGTGTACGGTGTGAATATGCCTAATCAGTCCTTATTTCAGCTCATTAATATGATTAAACGCGGGCTGTTCTTTTTTATCGGTGCGCGTGGTGCAATGGTTAATTATATTCATGTTGAAAATGTGGTTGACGCGTTGGTCTTATGTGGCACAGCAACATTACCTGCCAATGTGCGCACTTATATCGTGTCAGATTACTGCACACTGGAAGAATTTGTTGCGATTATCGCCGCCGCATTAAACATCCCCTGCCCGCAAAAAAGATTACCTGAATCGTTAGTCAGATTAGTAGCTCACTTAGCCGATCATTTACCGCGTTTTCCTTTGCGTTCATCACGCGTTGATGCACTGACTTATCGGCACCGTTACAAGACTGAACGCATCGAAACAGAATTAGGCTATCGACACACTATTTCTATGTTAGTAGGCATGAGTGAACTGGTTCGTTATGGAAAATAAAAAATTAAAAGTGGTGCGTGTTATTACCGCATCGTATGTTGTACCTTGGCATTTGGGCAATACATTGAAAAGAATCGGCACAGATTTTGATGTATGCGTAGTAGGGCAAGATGTGTCTAGTTATCAAGACACATACCCTAATGTTAAATGGGTAGATATTGATTTGAATAGAAAAATTAGCCCATTGGCTGATTTGGTGTCGTTGTATAGATTATGCCGTTTTTTTCTCAGTTATCGACCTGATATTGTCCATTCCATTATGCCCAAAGCGGGCTTACTCACGGCATTAGCAGGGGCTATATGTCGCGTACCCATTCGGCTACATACCTTTACGGGTCAAGTGTGGGCAACTAAAAAAGCCAAAGCACGGCACTTTTTTTACGCGATCGACAAATTAATTACCCTATTAAATACGGTTTGCTTAACCGATAGCCAGTCACAATCGCAGTTTTTATATGAACATCATATTGCCATACACGGTAAGCCTTTGCCCGTGCTGGGCAATGGTTCATTATCGGGCGTGGATTTAAGTCGTTTTGACTTAGCCAATATGGAACAATCTGCTAAAAAATTAGCGCAGTCATTAGGTATCACTCCACAACATTTTGTCTTTGTGTTTCTCGCCAGAAAAACCCGTGATAAAGGTGCGATTGACATCATCACCGCGTTTGCCAAAGTGACCGCGTTATATCCACACAGTCGGTTATTGTTTATTGGACCTGATGAATCCGAAGGGCAGCTTGAACAGTTAAAAATCGACACCCCCGAATTATTTAACAACGTGCTGTGTATAGATAAAGTCGATAATCATGAATTATTTTTAGCCATTAGCCATGTCCTGTGTTTGCCCAGTTATCGAGAAGGCTTCGGCACAATAGTGATTGATGCGGCGGCACTTGGCGTACCCACCATTGGTTCAAACATTGTCGGCTTAGTTGATGCGGTTGCAAATAACGAAACGGGCATTTTATTTCCCGCAGGTGATATTGATCAACTTACGGCGGCGATGTCGTCATTTTTAGAAAATCCGTTACAGCTTAAAACAATGGGCATCGCGGCTAAGCAACGTGTCGAACGCTATTTTTCGGCAGATAAACTCTATGCTGAGTTAAAATGTTTTTATTTTGAGCTAGCAGGTCGTTAAATTTGACAGCCACCACAAAAACCCAAGTATTAATTACAGGAGCCAACGGCTTTGTTGGACAAGCATTATGTGCCACTGCCGTCTCCTCTGATTTCTTAATCAAAGGCGTAGTTCGCGTCCCACAATCATTACCCGCTGCTGTAGAAACCGTTGTAATCGGTGCAATTGATGGTAATACCGATTGGCATAATGCCTTGCAAGGTATCAATGTTGTGGTGCATCTTGCAGCACGGGTTCATATTATGAATGATCAGAGTGCTGATCCGCTCAGCGATTTTCGCAAAACTAATGTTGATGGCACACTAAATCTTGCTAAACAAGCCGCCCTTGCAGGCGTACAACGCTTTGTGTTTATTAGCTCCATTAAAGTGAACGGTGAAAGTACACCATTAGGGCAACCCTTTCATGCCGATGATGAACCCATGCCTATGGATGCTTACGGACTTTCTAAACGTGAAGCTGAAGATGCGTTACGACAGTTAGCCGTTGAGACGGGCATGGACGTAGTAATTATTCGCCCGCCGTTAGTGTATGGTGCGGGAGTTAAAGCCAATTTTCTGAATATGATGCGTTGGTTAGATAAAGGCATTCCATTACCACTAGGCGCAATTCATAATCAACGCAGTTTGGTTGCCTTGGATAACTTAGTCGATTTAATCATCACCTGTATTACTCAACCCGCTGCTGCCAATCAAACTTTTTTAGTCAGTGATGGTGACGATATGTCCACCAGTCAGTTATTACGCCGCATGGCACGGGCGTTAGGCAAATCAGCGCGATTGTTACCCGTCCCCGCGTGGTTATTACAAAGCGGTGCAAGTTTGCTAGGCAAGCACGCAGTTGCTCAACGATTATGTGGCTCGCTACAACTAGATATTAGCAAAACACGACAACTATTAAATTGGACACCGCCCGTCAGCGTCGATGAGGCGTTACGCAAAACGGCTCAAGCTTATAGGTTATCATTATAGTGCCGACAATTATGTGGATTTTTCTGTTTGCCTTACTTGCATCTATTGCATTAACAGGCTTATTACGCCGCTACGCCCTTGCCGCAAGTCTGCTCGATATTCCCAATGCTCGAAGCTCGCACAGTTTACCGACACCGCGCGGTGGCGGTGTGGCTATCGTGGTAGTTTTTTTATTGGGCATACTCCTATTATTTAAGTACGACTTATTGGCAAATGCGACTATGTGGGCATTTTTAGGCACGGGCGTATGGGTCGCTGTGGTGGGATTTATAGATGACCATCAACACATTCCCGCACGGTGGCGATTATTAGCGCATTTTATCGGTGCAGCATGGGGATTATTTTGGCTAGGTTTGCCAGCGTTATCGTTATTCGGCACTGATGTCACGATGCTGGGCTATGTGTTAGGGGTGTTTTATTTGGTGTGGCTATTAAATCTGTATAATTTTATGGATGGTATTGACGGACTGGCAAGTATTGAAGCGATTAGCGTTTGCTTAGGTGGCGTACTGTTGTTTGCGTTAGGTACTGAAATGATAAATCAAAGCTACGGCTTAATCTTGCTAATCATGGCAGTCACAGGCTTTTTACTATGGAACTTCCCGCCTGCTAAGATTTTTATGGGTGATGCGGGTAGTGGTTTTTTAGGCATCACCTTGGGCTTATTTTCCATTCAAGCCGCTCATGCCGCACCTGCCTTTTTTTGCAGTTGGTTAATTTTACTGGCTGTATTTATCGTTGATGCGACATGGACGCTGGTACGACGCTTTTTACGCGGGGAAAAAGTCTATGAAGCGCACCGCAGTCATGGCTATCAATTTGCCGCACGGCATTATGCGTCACACAAAACCGTATCCTTAGCCGTTGCCGCTATTAATATTTGCTGGTTATTACCTATCGCGTTGTGGGTTGGTTTAGGTGATTTAAACGGCTGGTTAGGGCTTATCATTGCCTACTTGCCGCTATGGCTATTGGCGATTCATTTCAAAGCAGGCTTAGCTGAATGATTGCATTACCCTTACGCACTTGGTTTGTCAGTCTATCGCGACGTATTAAAGCGGCGATTCTTATTACTGTAGATAGTTTTTTTACTCTGTTTGCCCTGTGGGCAGCTTTTTCATTGCGCTGGAGTGACTGGTATATTCCCAAAACACATGAATGGTATTTATTCGCCGTCGCCCCTGTAATTGCCGTGCCTATTTTTATTCGTTTGGGCTTGTATCGCGCCATCATTCGCTACATGGAAATACGGGCATTATGGACAATTATTCAAGCAACCACGCTGTACTCAATCATTTTTGCCTTTATTCTTTATGAATCTGGCATTAAAGGCATTCCGCGTACTGTTTCACTGCTCAATTGGTTATTAATTGTTCTATTAGTCAGTAGTAGTCGGTTTTTTGTCCGCTGGTGGCTTTCCGATGTTTATTATCGAGTCGGTGAAGACGGTGATGACACCGATCGCAACAAAAAAAACGTAGTGATTTATGGTGCGGGTAGTGCGGGTGTGCAACTAGCTTCTGCCTTATCGCATGGCGGCAAATTTAAAACGGTTGCCTTTATTGATGACAATCCGTTATTGCATAAACAAAAAATCAACGGCATTAAAATTTGCCCGTTCGATTCATTAAACTATTTGATGGAACGCTACCACGTTGCCAACGTGCTATTGGCAATGCCTTCAGCGAGTCGCGTGCGGATTCGTGAAATTATCGACCTATTAGAACCTTATGCCGTGCATGTGCTGTCTATGCCTAGCGTGTCCGATATTGCTCAAGGTAAAGTCACTTTTGATACGCTACAAGAAGTTGATATTGCTGACTTACTTGGTCGTGACCCTGTTGCACCTGTCACCTCATTACTGCAAGCAAATATTACTAACAAAGTAGTCATGGTGACAGGTGCAGGCGGCTCTATCGGCTCTGAATTGTGTCGGCAAATCATGCAATTACAACCGCGCTCACTGGTCTTGTTTGAGCAAAATGAATTCGCCTTGTACGCTATCGAAAAAGAATTAGCGCAACAGGTCACCAACAATAATATTAGCGTATTGCCTGTGTTGGGATCAGTTACAAATACTGACCGCGTGGAAAAAGTTTGTAAAACCTTTGGAGTACAAACTATTTACCACGCCGCCGCTTATAAACACGTTCCGATGGTGGAGAAAAACCCTGCTGAAGCCGTATGGAATAACATTCTCGGCACACTACATACGGCAAAAGCCGCTATTAACACAGGCGTGGAAACCTTTGTTCTCATTTCCACCGATAAAGCCGTTAGACCCACCAATACTATGGGTGCAACCAAACGTTTTGCGGAGTTAATTTTGCAAGCCCTAAGTAATAATACCCATGCCACACAGCATACGCGTTTTACAATGGTACGCTTTGGCAATGTGTTAGGTTCTTCAGGGTCAGTTGTACCCTTGTTTCGTGAGCAAATCGCCAGAGGCGGACCTGTTACTGTCACCGATAAACGCATTATTCGTTATTTTATGACTATCCCCGAAGCCTCGCAGCTAGTGATTCAAGCGGGTGCAATGGGGCAGGGTGGTGATGTGTTTGTGTTGGATATGGGTGAGCCGATTCGCATTGTTGATTTAGCCAAGCGTATGATTCATTTAAGCGGCTTGCAAATAAAAGACGATACTCATCCTAATGGTGATATAGACATTCAGTTTACAGGCTTGCGTGCGGGTGAAAAACTCTATGAAGAGTTGTTGATAGGCGATAACGTCTCCAAAACCAGCCACCCCAGAATTATGCGGGCAGAAGAAACCATGATTCCTTGGTCTGAGCTGGAACAAATGCTTAAAGCCTTACAACAGGCGACTAAGAACGATGATTTTGAACAAATTAGAGTTGTGTTACAGCAAGCAGTGTCAGGCTTTGCGCCACAATGTGAAATTGGTGATTTGCTTTGGCAACAGCGTAAAACGACATATCAATAGACAAAAAAAACCTCCTGATACGTTGTCGTAGCAGGAGGCAAAAAATCAAGCAGGGTCTAATGAGGAGATTCTGCTTGTAGTCATAACACTAGGAGGAAGTAAAATCTTTAAAACTTAACTGTTGCGCTTTGCTCTCATTACGATGTTGCTATAAATAGCCGCACTCGCAAATAAAACGGTTGAAATAACGAACTGTCCAGAAATGAAACTCCAAATTCCAACAATGAACACCAGTCCAATAAGGACATCTTTGTTTAAGTCATTCATAATTTGTTATCCAAAAGTTGTTTTATCAATAAGTATGTGCTTACTATACAGAGATATTTTTGGGATACAATGCGCAAAATAATGAATGAATTGTTTCTTTATGGGAAATAATATCTACACCACTAGCATTTCTTGTAGTTGAAGGTAATAGTAATGAATAATACAGCCATAATTTTTAGCATGGGTAACTTATCGTTTTACCCATTATTTACCTCTGTCAATAAAGGCAACGAATGTGGATAAACTAACCAGTATGTCAGTGTTTGTCCGCGTGGCAAAAGCAGGTAGTTTTGCAGGCGGCGCAAGCGAACTAGGTATTTCCAGAGCAATGGCAACCAAGCACATCATGCAGCTAGAAGGTAGCTTAGGCACGCGTCTATTCAACCGTACCACGCGTAGCTTAAATTTAACTGATGTCGGCGCGTCCTATCTGGAGCGATGTCAGCAAGTGCTACTTGATGTTGAAGAAATGGAAGCGGCTGTCACTCATTTACAAACTGAACCACGCGGGGTATTAAAAATCAGCGCACCGCCTGTGATTGGCGCAACGCATATTACCCGTGCAGTCGCCGCCTTTCTCAAAATACATCCAGATTTAACCGTCGATCTCATTTTGCAAAGTAGTCCTGGTGATTTGATTGATGACGGCATTGATATAGCCATTTATTTAGGCGATTTGGATGACACCAGCATGGTAGCGCGTAAACTTGCCAGTTCATCAATGGTCGTGTGTGGCTCGCCTGATTATTTAGCAAAGCACGGCATTCCTTATACGCCAGAAGATTTATACAACCACAGTTGTTTAGTCAATTGGGCAAGCGCACCTAGAAACAAATGGCAGTTTAAAGGCAAAACAGGCTATACCACTATTAATGTGTCTGGACGAATGCAATCCAACGTTGCGGATGCTAATCGAATTGCCGCTGTTAATGGCTTAGGTTTAGTCATGTTAGCCACTTATGTGGTCGGTCGAGACATTGAAAAAGGCAAATTGATTGCCGTGTTAGAAGATTACGCACCGCCACCTTTAGATATTCATGCCGTGTATCCGCATCGAAAATATTTATCAGCAAAAGTCAGACGGTTTTTAGACTTTTTACAAACGTGGCTACAGCCGCGCGTTAATATGCCTAGTCCTGAATAATGCTCAGCTTAATAGACAAATGGAATACTATTTATAGCCAAATAGACATTCATGATAATGTTATCGCTGTATTAAGCGAACACGCTTTTTATTACCAAAAACAGATGCAGCATTGGATTTAGCTTGTGGTTTGGATCGCAACGCTGTTTTTTTAGCTCAGCAAGGGTCGGCGGTCACTGCCTTAAATATTTCTAAGGTTGTCATTAACAAATTGACTCACACTGCCCATCAACACCAGCTAACTATCAACGCTTACCAGCAACAAATCACGCCTGATAGTCTTCAGCCAAATAGCTTTGATGTCATTGTTGTCAGTCGATTTCTTGACCGTACCCTAATGAATGCGATAATAGACGCACTTAATAGCAACGGCTTACTGTTTTATCAAACATTTACCCGCGAAAAAGCGACTGACACGCCGCCTCATAATCCCGATTACCTACTGGCAAAAGTGGTGTTTTATCAAGAAAATACCTTAATTAGGTCAACACCAAAACGAAGCGCAGTTTATCGGACAAAAAATTGGATAACATCATGATAGAAAACCTACCCCCCGAACAAGCATGGGATTTATTGCAACAAAACACCAATGCCGTACTCATTGATGTCAGAACAAAAGCCGAATATACCGATATTGGTCATCCCATCGGTGCGATTCAAATTGCGTGGCAAGAACAGTTTGGTGCGCCTGTTAATCCCAATTTTATTACCGAAGTAAGCAAAACTGTACCAGAGTCAAGCACCCCCATATTATTACTTTGTCGTAGTGGTCAACGCTCTTTAAGTGCCGCCAAAGCCTTAGAGCAAGCAGGTTATCAAACCTTAATTAACATCGTTAATGGCTTTGAAGGCGACCTCGATAGCAACCAACAGCGCGGTAATATCAACGGCTGGCGTTTTCAAGGTTTACCTTGGCAAAACTAACTACCCCTCCGTAATACCTAATAATTGCAGGGTGTGGTTATGCACCTTTCTATTTTTACAAAGGGTGCGTAAAACACACCTAACACTGATTTATTAACCTTTAGAGAACCACCAAGTGATAGAAAAATTAAGAAACATCGCCATTATTGCTCACGTTGACCACGGTAAAACCACCTTGGTTGATAAACTGTTACAACAATCAGGCACATTTGCCGCTCATGCTAAAGTGACTGAGCGTGTGATGGATTCCAACGATATTGAAAAAGAACGTGGCATTACTATTTTGGCAAAAAATACCGCGTTAGATTGGAATGGTTACCACATCAATATCGTGGACACACCAGGTCATGCTGATTTTGGCGGTGAAGTAGAGCGCGTATTATCGATGGTAGATTCCGTGTTATTGCTGGTTGATGCCGTTGATGGTCCTATGCCGCAAACGCGTTTTGTGACCCAAAAAGCCTTTGCCTTAGGTTTAAAACCGATTGTGGTTATCAATAAAATTGATAGACCTGGTGCGCGTCCTGATTGGGTAGTCGATCAAACTTTTGACTTATTTGACCGTTTAGGTGCGACTGATGAACAATTGGATTTCCCGATTGTGTATGCGTCAGCGATTAATGGCTATGCAGGTTTGGATACTTCCGTGACTGGCGGCGATATGACTCCGCTGTTTGAAACCATCGTTGAAAAAGTGAGTCCACCGCCTGTAAATGTTGATGGTGCATTTCAAATGCAGGTGTCTAGCTTAGATTACAACACTTATGTCGGCGTTATCGGTGTCGGTCGTATTCAACGCGGTACGATTAAACCCAATCAGCAACTGGTGATTGTCAACCGTGAAGGCGTGGAACGTAAAGGGCGTATGTTGCAAGTCTTTGGTTTCCACGGTTTGGAACGGGTAGAAGTACAAGAAGCACGCGCGGGCGATATTATTGCTTTCTGTGGTATCGAAAAGTTGGAAATTTCGGATACGATTTGTAGCCCTGAATGCGTGGAAATGTTACCGCCGTTATCGGTTGATGAACCCACTGTGACCATGACATTTCAAGTCAATAATTCACCGTTTGCAGGTAAAGAAGGCAAATTCTTAACCTCACGGCAAATCCGTGACCGTTTAGATAAAGAACTGCAACACAACGTAGCATTGCGTGTAGAAGATACTGCTGATCCTGATAAATTTAAAGTCTCAGGTCGTGGCGAGCTGCATTTGTCAGTATTAATCGAAAATATGCGCCGCGAAGGTTTCGAGTTGGGTGTATCGCGTCCTGAAGTAATTTTGAAAGAAGTCGATGGTGAGTTACAAGAACCGTTTGAAATGGTCACTATTGAAGTTGAAGAAGAACACCAAGGTTCGATTATGGAGAAATTGGGCGAACGCAAAGGCGATTTACTCAATATGGTTCCCGATGGTAAAGGTCGCATTCGTTTAGAATACATGATGCCATCACGCGGTTTGATTGGTTTTCAAACTGAATTTATGACTGCGACTTCAGGTTCAGGTTTGTTTTATCACGTTTTCGACCATTACGGCGAAATGAAAAAAGGCGAGTTAGGCATTCGTAAACGCGGTGTGTTAGTGTCTATGGTACAAGGTAAAGCCTTGGCTTATGCCTTGTTTGCCTTGCAAGAACGCGGTGAATTATTCTTAGTTCACGCCGATGAAGTTTATGAAGGGATGCTAGTTGGCATACATTCACGTTCTAACGACTTAGTGGTTAATCCGACTAAAGGCAAACAATTAACCAACATTCGCGCCGCAGGTACGGATGAAAACTTGATTTTAGTGCCAATCCAAAAAATGACGCTGGAACAAGCGTTAGAATTTATTGCAGAAGATGAATTGGTAGAGGTGACACCTAAATCGATTCGTTTACGCAAAAAATTATTGACTGAAAACGAGCGTAAAAGAGCGTCTAAGGGTTAATAAGCTCACAGAATAAACTAGGGGTGGAATGTTCCGCCCCTAGTTTTCTATAGCAAACGCAGTATTTGTGATTAAAAAACCGTTCGCACTGAGCTTGTCGAAGTGTGAATGTGGTTCAACAATCTCACCACGAACGGCATCATTTTATTTCGCTTTGGTTATACATTAAATCAAGCGGCTGCTAGTGCTTGTTCCAAATCCGCCAAAATATCATCAATATGCTCTATGCCAATAGACAGGCGTACCATATCTTCAGAAACCCCCGCTTTTATTAATTCTTCAGGCGACAATTGACGATGTGTCGTAGACGCAGGATGACACGCCAACGATTTAGCATCACCAATATTGACTAAACGCGTGACTAATTTCAACGCATCTTGGAAGTTTTCACCCGCTTTACGTCCACCTTCAACACCAAATGTCAAAATACCTGAGGCACGTCCGCCCATGTATTTATCAACTAATGGTTTGTCATCATGGTCTTCAAGCCCTGCATAATTAATCCATGCTACTTTTTTATGGCTTTTTAAGAATTCAGCTACTTTCAACGCGTTTTCACAAATGCGATCCATACGCAACGCCAAGGTTTCAATACCTTGCAAAATTAAAAATGAGTTGAAAGGGGAAATCGCCGCGCCTGTGTTGCGTAACGGCACGACTCGCGCCCGCCCAATAAATGCCGCTGCACCTAGTGCTTCGGTATACACTACGCCATGATAAGACACATCTGGCTCATTCAAACGGCGAAAACGAGCTTTATGCTCTGCCCACGGAAATTTGCCACCATCCACAATAATACCGCCGATGCTGTTACCGTGTCCGCCTAGGTATTTAGTCAAGGAATGCACCACAATGTCTGCACCATGTTCAAACGGACGGCATAAATAAGGCGATGGTACTGTGTTATCCACAATTAGCGGAATACCATGACGGTGTGCAATAGTTGCCAGTTTTTCAAAATCGGTGATATTACCCAACGGATTACCAACCGATTCACAGAAAATGGCTTTAGTATTGTCATCAATCAGCTCTTCAAAGGCATTGGCATCACGATAATCAGCAAATCGTGAACTGATACCATATTGCGGTAACGTATGCGCCAATAGATTATAAGTACCGCCATATAAAGTAGAGGCGGAAACGATATTATCGCCCGCTTCGGCAATGGTCATAATGGCGTAAGTAATCGCTGCCATACCTGAGGCAACCGCTAACGCACCGATACCACCTTCTAATTCCGCAACGCGTTTTTCCAGTACGTCAGTAGTAGGATTCATAATACGCGTATAAATATTACCTGCCACTTTCAAATCAAATAAATCTGCACCGTGCGCCGTATCATCAAACGCATAAGAGCTGGTTTGATAAATCGGCACAGCAACTGCTTTAGTAGTGGGGTCAGGTGTATAACCACCGTGGACGGCAATAGTTTCTAATTTCATACCATATTTTCCTAATGTGTTATGTCGTTATAGTCAGTCACATAAATGCGATGCTATAACACTGTTGTTGTAAAATGTACGTTAGGGCAATTTGTGATTTTAAACACCCAATATCGTATATGAATACTATCAAACAATTACTTAAATCGACGCTGTTTTTTCTTTTATTGCTAGGCAGTATTGCAGGTCAAGGCATCTATGCTGCACAAATTGAAGTCTCAGTAGACCGAAATCCTGTCAGTATTGATGATTCATTTCAAATCATCTTTACCGCGACTGAATCACCTGATGCTGCGCCAGACTTTACGCCATTGGAAGAGGATTTTACTATTCTTAATCAAGGTCAAAGCAATCAATCCTCGTGGGTGAACGGCAAAGCCAGCAAAACCATAGAGTGGACGCTCAATGTGTTAGCTAAAAAAGTCGGTACATTAACCATTCCCATCATAAAATTTGGTCGGGATCACAGTGAGCTAGTGTCCGTGACAGTCACTCAAGGCGATAATAATAAAGCCGCCAATACCGATGCAGATTTGTTTTTAGACGTTGAAGCAACACCTGCAAGTCCCTATCTGCAATCACAAGTGCTTTATACGTTGCGCCTGTATCGAAAAGTCGAGATTGCTCAGGCACAATTATCTGATCCAGAACTTAGCGACGCAGTTATCGAAAAACTAGATGAAGACCGCAATTATGTGACTAAAGTCAACGGCGTGGATTATTCAGTAACTGAACGAAAATACGTCATTTTCCCGCAAAAAAGTGGCAAAGTAACTATTAAACCGCTGATATTAACCGCTGAAATCGTGGTTAATGCGCGACATAGTTTTAATGGCTTCTTTAATTCAACACAAACTAAACGCGTTGCCTCTAAAGAAATAACCTTAGATGTTAAACCTGCCCCTGCGTCATTCACAGGGTCGCATTGGCTAACGGCTGAACAACTGGAAGTTAAACAAGAATGGTCAGGTGATTTTGAACAAATGAAAGTCGGCGAGCCATTAACCAGAACGCTCACTTTACTGGCAAAAGGCGCGACGGTGGGTTCTTTGCCTGAACTCAACACTACCAAAACCGATGAGCGGTTAAAAACCTATCCCGATCAGCCCATTCTAAAAGAACAAAAAACCACCGATGGTTTATTGGCGTTTCGAGAAGAGAAAATCGCGTTAATCCCCTCAAAAACAGGTAGCTATACCTTACCTGCTATCAAAATTCCTTGGTTTAATACTCAAACCAAAAAAATGGAAATAGCGACTATTCCTGAAACCACCATTACTGTAGCGGCGGGGGCAAGCACACCAACTGTCTCTGCAAATCCAACCACCACCCCACAACCCAGCACAGCAACACCGATTATTCAAACACCCACCGAACCACAAACCTCTAACTGGCTATGGGTGAGTTTATTTTTAGCCTTAGGCTGGCTGGTGACGGTGTTTTATTTTTTAACCCATCGCCCTGCCCTGCCCGTTGTTATTGCCAAGGATGATGCCGAACTAAGTTTAAAAGACAGCATTAATCAGTTGAAAAAAGCTTGTGTGGATAATAATGCCATCGCCGCTAAAAACGCGCTACTGGCATGGGGTATGGCAAAATTTGGAGTGACTAGCTTAGGTGCAATTGCTGACTGTTGCGATGCGCGTTTGCGTGATGAAATATTGCAGTTGAATCAAGTTTTATACGCCAAAGACGCGCCAGTGTGGTCGGGCAAAAAGCTATTTCAAGCTTTTGTTGAAAATAAAGCTAGAGCGAAAATGACGGTAGTTGGAAATGATGGTTTAGAGCCGTTGTTTCGCTTGTAAGTTGAACGCTGTAGAGACGTTGCATTGCAAGGTCTCTACGGCTTAGTTTTTAAATATTCAAGCGTCATAAACAACGCTGCAATAGACCGTGCTTCGGTGCATTCACCTGTCATTAACAGCTCGTTAATATCACACAACTTCCATTCAATCACTTCCAGTTCTTCGGGTTCATCACCCAATAATTTTTCGGCGTATAAATCCTGAGCAACAATAATTTCCGTGGTGTGTTCCAGATAAGCGGGCGCGAGGGAAAATGTACTTAAATGATGCAAACGATTCGCGCCATAACCCACTTCTTCTTTCAATTCCCGATTAGCTGCTTCTAAAAAGGTTTCACCTGCATCCACTTTACCTTTTGGTAAACCCAATTCATAACGGTGTACGCCTGCCGAATACTCTCGAATTAACAACACCGTTTCATCATCCAACAACGGCACAATCAGCACCGCGCCGTTGGAATGTCCACGCGCAAGGCGTTCATAATTACGCTGTACGCCGTTACTAAATTGAATATCCAGCGACTCAATACGAAACAAGCGGCTGGTGGCGATGGTTTTCTTGTGAAGAATGGTCGGTTTTGTGAACATTTTGCTACGGTAATCATATAATTTCAGTTCGACAAACTAAAGGCAATCAATTCCTCTGACGTAGATTCAAAGAAGATTTCTTAAGTTGGTAGGCAGTGGGTCAAAGCTGTAGTTTTGAGTATTATAACTGTAATTTTGAGTATCATAAGCAGCATGGCATGATATCAAGAGATTGTCTGTCTTGCCTGTGACAGTAATAGAATAATCAAATCGGGCTGCACAGAGCAAGGCACGCAACGGTATCGTTGTAGAAATGAAGAATGCCCAACTAAGACCTTTTTGCTAGATTACCG
>JGI20213J14113_1000133_pt1 | contig 15881 bp, 17 predicted proteins | sample WetSurMetagenome_3_FD_14113 | JGI IMG/M metagenome (IMG submission 14113) | reverse complement strand
GCGCCCTTAACAAGGTTATCAATTGCGGTTATCACAATCAGGGTATTTGTCCGCTCATTTACTTTCAATCCTATTTCACAAAAGTTCGCACCGCGCACGTTCTTTATATTTGGATACATTCCATATTCGAGGACCCTGACAAACGGTTCTTTTTTATAAGTATTCCTGTATGTTTTTACCACCTCATTTACAGTTATCTTTTTTACCAGAGGACTATATATGGTCGTCAATATGCCCCTGTCAACCGGAAGGAGATGCGGGGTAAAATTAACATTAATCTCTTTGCCGCATAGCAAAGAAAGTTCCTGTTCAATTTCAGGCGTATGCCGGTGCGTTCCGACAGCATATGCCTTAAACCCTTCGTTCACTTCACAATAAGAAAACGCTGCGTCGGATTTTCTGCCGGCCCCGCTTGTCCCTGATTTTGAGTCCACAACGATAGAAGCAATACTGATCATCCTATTTCGTAATGCAGGCAGCAGGCCCAGGATAGCGCCTGTTGGATAGCAGCCTGGGTTTGCAATCAATTTTGCTCTCCTGATCTTACTGCGGTAAATTTCAGGCAGGCCAAAAACGGCCTTTTTCAGTGTTGCAGGAAATTTATGGGGCACCTTATACCACTTTTCATATGTCTTTGCATCTCTAAGCCGGTAGTCGGCTGAAAGGTCTATAACCATCTTTCCATTACGAGAGAAGAAGTCTACAGCCGCCTGTGATTCTCCATGGGGGAGAGCCATAAAGAAGAGGTCTGCCTTTTTTATGATCTCTTCAGACCGCAAATGTTCATATCTCAGGTCTGAGTATTTATGCAGGTGAGGGAAAAGATCGCTTACAGATTTTCCTGTAGATCTTTCTGAAGTAACTCCAGTGACAATAACATCAGGATGGTTTGAAAGGATGCGGAGCAATTCGCCTCCGGTATAACCACTGCCTCCGCATATAAAAACACGAAGCATAACTAACTAGACTGTAGACAGTAGACTGTAGACAGGATTTCCTGTGTGCCAAGTTTTTTATATATGCTATCCAGCATCTACCGGTTTCTTACCTTTATACTGTCTACTATATGCTATCTACTTGAAAAATTATCTCTTGGAGAACTGGAATCTCTTGCGAGCGCCCTTCTGGCCGTATTTCTTTCTCTCTTTTTCCCTCGGGTCCCTCGTTATGAAACCTTCTTTTTTGAGTTTTGACCGAAAGTCACTGTTCATATCAACAATAGCTCTTGTTATTCCGTGTCTTAACGCTCCTGCCTGGCCTGAGGGACCTCCGCCGGTAACGATCGCGGTGATATTATATTTACCGGTTATACCGGCTATTTCAATAGGCTGACGTATTACCATTCTTAATGTTTCTCTCGGGAAATAGACATCCGCAGGTTTTTTATTAACGGTTATTTGTCCATCCCCCGGTGAAAGAGTAACCCTCGCCACTGATGTCTTTCTTCTCCCGGTCGCATTGTACTGGATTTCTGCCATATATTGCTCCTTTATTATCGGACTGTTACGTTTTTATACAGACAACATTTCTGGTTTCTGTGCGCTGTGGGGATGATCAGATCCCTTATAGACCTTAAGCTTTTTTATCACTGACCTGCCGAGTCTCCCCTTGGGAATCATCCCCCAAACAGCGCCTTCAATGATTCTTTCAGGGCACCTTTTAAGGCGCTCGCGCGCTGTCTCTGCTTTGATTCCGCCGGGATAACCCGAATGGCTGTAATAAACCTTATTATCAATCTTCCTGCCTGTCAGCTTTATCTTCTCTGCATTTATAACGATAACAAAATCACCTGTATCAGCATTTGGAGTAAATATCGGCTTTGTCTTGCCGGTCAGGCAGTTGGCAATCTTGACAGCAAGTCTTCCAAGGACGGCATCTTTCGCATCAACGAGATACCACCTTCGTTCTATATCATCTTTTTTGGCAAAAAGTGTCCTCATCACATCACCTTCCTTAGATAATTTTAAGACTAATAGATTAATAGATTTTAAAAGAAATTGTCAACTCTCTGCTATCCCTTGCCTGCAAAAAAACCTTGCCAGATCAACTCCTATTAGTTCTGCCGCGGCTTTCCAGCGGTCGCTTGCCGGCGTATCAAAGATGATTTTATTATCTGAAGGGGCAATGATCCAGCCGTCTGCCATAAGCTCCTGCTCAAGCTGTCCCGGAGACCATCCGGCAAAACCGAGGGCAAAAAAGAATTTATCCGGCCCCTTGCCTGACGTAACATCAATAAGGATCTCCTTTGCTGTAGTAAGCGCAAGGCTATCATTGATCTTTATTGAAGGATAGTACATATCCGATGAGGAATAGAGTATATAGCCCTGTTCAGGCTTGACAGGACCGCCATAGAATACCGGCAGATCAACAACACATTCCTTTATCTCAAGTCCGTTCTGCAAAGGGAAAAAGCTGCTCAGCAAGATACGGTTCACAACAAGTCCGAATGCTCCATCTTTTGTATGGTCACAGATAAGCACAACAGTACGCTCAAAATTCGGATCCTTTAAGCTTGGGACCGCTATCAGAAACATGCCTGCCAGATTGGTGATATCAATATTCATGGCACATCAATCCGGTGGAGGAGTCTTCCTGCATTTCCTGATGGCATNCCGTGCAAGTTTATCGCACCTTTCATTTTCTGCATGTTCATTATGTCCTTTTATCCACTCCCACCGGATATCATGGAGATGAGAGAGCGAAAGCAGTTTTTCCCAGAGATCCCGGTTGAGAACCTGCTTTTTCTGGCTGTTCCTCCAGTTGTTTTTCATCCACTGAAAGATCCATGAGGTCATTCCCTGAACAACATAATTCGAATCCGTAACGAGTTTAACACTGCATGGCTTTTTCAGCGCTTCAAGCGCTTTTATAACCGCTGTNAGTTCCATGCGGTTNTTTGTAGTCATGGNTTCACAGCCTGAAATTTCNNTTTCCCGGTCTTCGCACCTTAAAATAACGCCAAACCCCCCGGCTCCGGGATTACCGCTACAGGCACCATCCGTAAAAATTTCCACAAATGGTTTTTCCTTCTCCATCTTCATAAGGCTTGATTATTTTACCTTATATTAAGGAAACATTGTTCAAGATTTTTTGCGGACAGAACGGCTTTCAACCGGCGGGACTGTGATACAATAGAAACGCATGAGAATCTCTGTCATTATACCGACACTGAATGCAGGCGCCTCTCTTGAGAAGCTGATCTCCATGCTTCTTTTACAGGATAATCCACCCCTGGAAATAATAATCATAGACTCTTCTTCATCCGACAACACTGCGGATATTGCAAAACGATGTGGTGCAAAGACAATCCGGATCCCGAGACAGGCATTTAACCATGGGAAGACGAGAAATCAGGCGGCTATGGAAGCAGAAGGTGATATACTCATTTTCATGACACAGGATGCAATGCCCATGAATAACACTCTCCTGCGCATGTTAACAGCGCCCCTCAATGTTCCTGATATTGCAGCAACATTCGGAAGACATATTCCGGGCCCTGATGCATCTGCCCCTGAGAAATTTGCGAGATATTTCAACTACCCTGATAAAGGCTCGGTTAAGGGCATGGAAGACATAAAGGAATATGGCATCAAGACATTCTTTTCGAGCAATGCATGCTCAGCCATGAAAAAAGAGCTGTTTATAAAAGTAGGCAAGTTCCATGAAGGGGTAAGATTGAATGAAGATATGCTGATTACCGCAAAATTCATCCTGAATGGCTATAAAGTGGCATATGTTCCGGAGGCGATGGTAATCCATTCCCATAACTATTCTCTTTTAAAGCAATTCAGGCGATATTATAATATTGGCGCATCCATTAAAAAGAACAATTGGATACTCGAATATACACAGGCAGAAGGAGAGGGTATAAATTTTGTCAGAGAACAGATACTCTTTGTTATCAGGCAGCAGAAATACCTCTGGATACCATACATCCTTCTGGAGGCTGCAACAAAGTATGCAGGATATAGAATCGGACTGATCGCAGGATGACTGACATTCTAAAATATATAACAAGATTGCTGCAGATCCTTTGCCTTGTCATGATCGATCTTTGCGCCTTTTACGCCAGCCTTTTCATAGCATGGATAGTAAGGGCAGAAATGATGCCCTATTTCATATCGAACCTGCCGGTATTCAGTTTCTCATATGGCCATTTTATCTCGTTCTGGTGGATACCTCTTATCTTTATCTCTTTTATTTCCTTTGAAGCCCTTTATGTTCGCAACCTGCCATTCTGGGACGAAGCAAGAAACATGGTAAAATCCATTACTCATGCCAGCATAACATTAATGGCCATCGTCACATTAGGTAAAATGGGCGACATAGTATCACGTCTCGTCCTGCTCAGCTTATGGCTGATATCTGTATTCAGTTTCCCTGTCTTTCGTCTCTGGGGCAAAAAAGTTCTGTATGCCATAGGTCTCCGGAGGGAAAAGATACTCATAATCGGCGCAGGAAATGCAGGACGGCTTGTAATGGATGGCCTGCAGAGAGAAAAGCATATGGGATACGATGTGATCGGCTTTCTTGATGATGACCCGCAAAAAACAGGCAAATCCATTTACGGGAAAAAAGTCTTCGGTAATGTAGACGAGTTTCCCAGGTATATAAAAGAACTCGGGGTCAGGACTGCTGTCATTGCAATACCCTCACTTCCGCCTGAAAGACTGTCTGCTCTGACTGCCAGGGTCCAGAATACGATCACGAACACCATGGTAGTCCCCGATCTGAAAGGAATAGCACTCTTGAATACAGCCCTCTTTCATCTTTTCCTTGAAGAGATATTCCTGATGAACATCCGGAATAACCTGAAATCAGCTACCAACAGGTTTGTGAAGAGACTNTTCGATATAACAGTCAGCATTATCTCAATGCCCGTTCTTCTACCCTTTATCGGGATCATTGGATTAATCATACGTCTGGAGACACCTGGTTTTGCTATTTATGCCCATGACAGGATAGGAAAGAACGGAAAGATCTTCAGGTGTTATAAATTCAGAACCATGCAGAAGGATGCTGAAGAGACACTTAAAGAGGTGCTTGAAAACAGCGAGACACTGCGGAATGAGTGGGAACAGACATGGAAATTGAAGGAAGACCCGAGAATAACAAAAATCGGTCGTTTTTTAAGAAAGAGTTCATTAGATGAACTTCCGCAGATATTCAATGTCCTGAGAGGNGAGATGAGCCTCGTTGGCCCAAGACCTTATCTGCCCAGAGAAAAAACCGATATCATNGAAAATATCCAGGTAATCTGCAGTGCAAAACCGGGGATTACCGGATTGTGGCAGGTATCCGGAAGAAGCACTACAGTGTATAAATACAGGGTAAAGCTTGATACATGGTATGTCATGAACTGGTCTTTATGGTTTGACATCGCAATAATTTTCAAGACAATACGTGTGGTGCTGAAAGCTGAAGGGGCATATTAGACCGTTTTTATGATATATTATGAGTTATAACATATGATTAAAGAGATACCTTACCTAAACGCAGAGGATCTTCCAAAAGTACCATTTGTCATCAATGGAATCTCATCCCGTTTTATACGTGAAAACAAGATCATCCCGCTGGATCTTAAAAACAATATTTTAAAGGTTGTAATGGCAAATCCTGAGGATGCGACTGCAATCGATGCCCTCAGAGTGGCAACAGAGGCCGACATAATGGTTTATGCATGTGACAGCAAAGAGCTTGAAGAATACATATCCAGGTTCTATGAACAGGAATCACAAAACATCAACAGGATCATCGAAGATTTAGGTGAAAAAGGCATTGAATTCCTCAAAGAAGAGGATGAAGACATAGGGCATCTCAAAGACCTTGCCTCGGAGGCTCCTATTATACGGCTCGTGAATATGCTTATTACAAGGGCTGTTGAAGGCAGGGCAAGCGATATTCATATAGAGCCGTTTGAAGATGAATTGAAGGTGCGGTACCGCATTGACGGTGTCCTGCACGACATAGAATCAACACCCAAGAGACTCCAGGCTGCCATTGTATCAAGAATAAAAATAATGGCAAAGCTCAACATAGCTGAAAGAAGGCTTCCTCAGGACGGACGTATACGGCTCAAGGTCGGCCAAAAGGAACTGGACCTGAGGGTATCCACAATCCCTGTGCTCCATGGAGAGAGCGTTGTGATGAGAATTCTCCGCAAAGAGGGAATTGTAATAGACCTTGATATCCTGGGATTTCCACCGGATACCCGTTTCACCTTTGAGCAACTCATAAAAAAACCCAACGGCATTCTGCTCGTCACCGGCCCTACCGGGAGCGGCAAGACAACTACACTCTATGGTGCGCTGGATAAAATAAATTTTCCTGATAAAAAGATCATAACCGTTGAAGATCCTGTAGAGTACCAGCTGAAAGGGGTAAACCAGATACAGGTAAAGCCTCAGATAGGACTGAATTTTGCCAATACACTGAGACATATCGTCAGGCAGGACCCTGATATCATCATGATTGGTGAGATCAGGGATCTTGATACCGCAGAGATAGCCATACAATCAGCCCTCACAGGCCATCTCGTATTCTCAACATTGCATACCAATGATGCACCCAGTGCAATAACAAGACTCCTTGATATGGGAGTCGAGAATTTCCTCCTCTCTTCTACGATAAGGGGCATCCTCGCACAAAGGCTTGTTAGGGTCATCTGCCCCGTATGCAAAGAGCCAGACACGTCTGTAGCTGACCGCGAAGAACTGAAGCTTCTCGGCATTGACAGCGCTGCCCCACTCTACCGTGGAAAAGGCTGTGAAGCGTGTTCATTCACAGGCTATTATGGCAGGTCAGGGATATACGAGCTGCTCGTTGTTGATGAAGAGATCCGGAAACTCATATTAAAAAGTGCAGATGCCGGTCAGATCAGGAAAACTGCAAAACAATACGGCATGAGGACTTTACTTGAGGACGGCGCTGTAAAAGTAAAAGCCGGCATCACAACCCTGAACGAAATCCTGAGAGTTACACAGGAGGCTTAGGTGCCCATCTTCTCTTACAGGGCAACCACAATTGAAGGGGCAATTGTTGAAGGTTTAATTGACGCAACTGATGAAAAGTCTGCCATTGAAAGACTGAAAAATTCAGGTATCATACCCTTAACAGTCACTTCGCCGAAACAAGGCTCTAAAAAAGGGTTTTCCCTGAAGTCTTCAAAAGATTCCCTACTGACATTCACAACAGAACTGTCTGCCCTTTTAACAGCAGGATTACCCATCGACAGAAGCCTCAATATGCTCGCTGAAATATCCGAAAACAGTGAAATGAAGAATGTGGTTCAATCCATTCTAAAATCCATCCGGGAAGGAAGTTCATTTTCAGATGCCCTTGAGAAGAACCCAAAGGTTTTCCCGAAGCTTTATATCAACATGATAAGGGCAGGTGAAGCCGGCGGGGTGCTTGATGTGGTTCTGGACAAGCTGAATGAATTTCTCGAGTCCTCAAAGGCATTAAAAGACCACATATTGTCTGTAATGATATACCCGACTATTCTTCTCCTTACAAGCGGGATTTCGATAATAGTTCTTATGACATTTGTACTCCCGAAGTTCTCTGTAATATTTGCCGAACTCGGGGGTTCATTGCCGCTGCCTACAAAAATCCTGCTTTCCTTCAGCAATGTACTGTCTTCATATTGGTGGATTGCCCTGTCGATAATCATTGCAGGATGGTTTAGCTTTAGAAACTACATTAAAACAGCTTCGGGAAGATATTCATGGGATACCTTTAAACTCAGGATGATGGGAGATGTCATTAAAAAACTCGAAACAGCACGTTTCTGCAGGACCCTGGGGACTCTCCTGAAAAGCGGGGTGCCCCTGCTCCAGGCTTTGAACAATTCCAGGGATGTCATAAATAATCAGGTAATAGCCTCTGCGATTGATTCAGTTTCCTCAGGAGCAAAAGAAGGGAAGGGAATTGCTGTTCCCTTATCCGGCACCAAAGTCTTTCCACCTCTTGCCCTTTCAATGATTAAGGTAGGAGAGGAAACCGGACAGCTTGACAACATGCTCATGAAGGTCGCATATACGTATGAAAAAAGTTTGAATGTGGCAATAAAAAGATTCGTTAACCTGCTGGAACCCATCATGATCCTTACAATGGGCCTGATCATCGGCTTTATCGTCGTTGCAATGCTCTTAGCCATATTCAGCATTACAGAGCTGCCACTCTAAAAACAGATGCACAATGCAAGGCACAGGTACAGGCAGAGAATAAAAAAAGAAATCATAAATAAATGCTCGCGTCAATCCACGGAAAACAGAGGTTTTACTCTTCTTGAAATAATCATCGTCCTTTTTTTGATTACACTCATTACCGGGATGTCTACTATTTTTTTACTCAATGCACTGCCATCAAATAGGCTCAACGCAACGGCAAGAACGCTGTCTGCAACTATCAGACAAGCCAGGACCCTTGCCCAGATTCACAATGAGGGGAAGACTGTCTTCATAGATCTTGACTCAAGAAAATATGGGATAGAAGGACTCGGTTCCAAAGATATCCCGTCTGAGATTTCCATTAAGGTAATTGATCCTATGTCAGGAGAGATCCTTAAGGGCACATATGAGATTGCGGTCCATTCCGGCGGAGGAGTTGAAGGCGGCACAATCCAGTTATGGACTTCGAAAAAGGCAGTAAGCATACAGATAGACCCGGTCGTCGGGGCAGTGGTCATAAAATGAAACGAAGTGCAGGGTTTACGCTCCTTGAGGTAATTGTGGCAATAGCAATATTAGGCATTGCAATATCAGTTGTTCTTCAGCTGTTTTCAGCCAATCTGCGTGCCATCTCTGTTTCAGGAGATTATGTAGCTGCTGCAACAAGGGCAGAAGTAAAAATGAGGGAGATCCTGAGCGACGACAAGCTCTCGGAAAAATCTTTCAGTGAGGCAACGCAGGAAGGTTACCGGATAGATGTTTCAATAATTGATGTGTTGAAAGAAAGGACAGAGAACCTGCGGGTAAAGCTTCTGGAGGTGGATCTGACAATACACTGGATACAGGGTACAAAGCAGAAATCCATGTCCCTGAGAACCTTTAAGGTGGTCGAAAAAATTGCGGACTGAACAGTCTTACCTCATTCATTGCTCGTCTATCATCCATAACAGAAAGGGATTTACCCTCCTTGAATTAACGATTTCCATTACCCTTATAGGGATGATTGTGATGATTCTTGTTGGCGCCATGCGGCTCAGTTCACGCTCTGTTGAATCAGGAGAAAGGAGAATCGGGTCACTTGAAAGGGTCAGGTCTTCATTCAATATCATAGATTCCCAGATTCAGTCTTATGTTCCGCTCAAGCATGAAGAAGATGGCAATACAAAAAACTACTTTAAAGGCGAAAGGGAATTTATACAGTTTTCGACAAACTACTCAATCTGGGGAGGGCAACGGGGGTATGTTGTCGCTACATACAGGGTCGAATCAGACAATTCGGGAAAACAGTTTATCTCTGTCTCTGAAAATGTCATTGGCACTGCGCAGAACAGGGCAACCAGTCTCTTCACAGCATACGACAGGATATATTTTGAATACTTTTATAAAGAAGCGACTGAGGAACAGGGTCAATGGTACGACCGCGTACCGGATGATCCACTTGTAACCATAGTTCCTGAAAAGGTCAGGCTTTCCCTTATCGACGGGCACAAAACCCTCTCCCTGATAATCCCTCTCAGGGCAACTTCAAATGAATAAGCACATGACAGAAAAAGGCATTGCGCTTCTCATTGTATTATGGGTATTGACAATCCTGATGGTAATAGTCCTTTCATTTTCTGTGATGGCAAGGACAGAGATCTATTCGACCCTGGCCTTTAAAGGAGGGATCGAAAGGAAATTTATCGCTGAGGCCGGCATTGAAAGAGGGATCACAGAGCTTTTTTACAGGGAATTTTACAAGAACCAGACTGTTGAACTGGAAGGCAGAGAGGTCTGGAAGACAGACGGCACACCCTACGAAGCACAAATTGGCGACGGATATTACACGGTCAAAATTTTAGATGAGTCCGGGAAGGTAGACATAAATACAGCATCTGAGTTAGTATTAAAAAATCTTTTGATAAACGCAGGTGTGAAGCCGGAAGAGGCAGATATAATTGTGGACTCTATCATGGACTGGAAGGATGGTGATGACCTTCACAGGCTTCATGGCGCCGAGAGTGATTACTATATGTCTTTACCGAACCCTTACAGGGCAAAGGACGATAAATTTGATACAATTGAGGAACTTCTCCTCGTCAAAGGCATGACAGCCGACATACTCTATGGAGGCGGTGGGAAAAAAGGGATTATAGATTTTCTGACTGTGCATTCAGGGACAGACTCCATAAACATAAATGCTGCGCCAAAAGAGGTTCTTATGGCGCTTCCAGGGATGACACCTGAGTATGCCGATTCGATCATAGAATACAGAAAAACAAAAGAGATTAATGACTTAAGTGAAATCGGATTATCCGGAGAAGGGATTGAACTCATAATGCCTGAAATAGATACACAGGGGACTGAAACTTTTACCATCGATGCGTTCGGTCACAAAACCGGTGAAAAAGGGGTTTACGCAATCAGGGCAACCGTCAGACTTGAGGGTGGAGAAAAATATAAATATATTTATTATAAAAGCCCTATAGACACAAAACAATGAACGGAGCAATAGTTATCCATAAGCTGACATCTCTTGCCTCCACTTCTTCGACAGTATTGAAGAAGATATGGGACCCTGTATGGAGGGCGCTCACCTTCAGCATCGCCGATGATCTTCTTTATCCTGCCAAAACCGTATCTGCTTCTCTGGAGAAGGGAATGTTATCCGTAGCTTACGGATCAAGGGTTTTTTCACAGATTAAAATAAGAGGTATCAGAGAATATACCTTTGAAGACGGAAGATACCCTCAGGCAGAGGCATTCGCATCCTCTCTCTCTCTGGCCATAAGCGACCTCGGTGCATCAAAGGCACAAATTACCTTGAGTATACCTAAGGCATGGGCTGTTATAAAGACTGCAGAGTTCCCGGTAACTATCAAAGAGAATTTATCAAACGTCGTCTCATATGAACTGGACAGGATCACCCCCTTCACTTCTGAGAATGCATTTTATGATTTTAAGATCGTAGGGGAAAATGAGGGAAAACTTACTATTATGGTAATCGCTGCAAGGGCTGATATGATTAAACCTTATATCGAAGCGCTCACCGAAAAGGGCATTGCTATCAGCAGGGTAACCGTCAACCTTTCAGGCATAGAAACTCTTTGCCGTTATATAGACAGGAAGACAGATTCTGTTTTTATCGAGATAAAGAAAGAAGGATATGAAGGCGCATTATGCCTCAACGGTATAATCACCGGCGCTGTTGCAGGCAATTTCACTTCCGGGGATGAGAAATCAAGGGTTGAGACCATCATGACAGGAATCAGCTCTTTGACCGATACAGGGGAAAAGCTTGGAAAATCGCCACTGATGTTGGCTCTCCTGAAGGATAAAAGTCCTTCCTTAAAGGAACAGCTGAAATCAGCGTTTGACCAGTCCATTACATTTCTGAACGAGACAGATATAAAGGTCAAAATCCCGGAACAGTACAGGGAAATTCCCTATGCAACTGTCGGAACTGTCCTGGAATCATTGTGGCAAAAGGCGAATGCCCTGAATCTTCTGAAAAAAGGGCAACACGAAAAGCCAGGCGTCCCAATAGTCCTTACTATAATACTCTCGTGTGCACTTCTGGGCATGTGGATTCTTTACCTTGTCGCTCCTCTCAGGGTGGAGGAGAAGAGACTCCAGGAGATCGACCACCAGATAATGCTGAGGAAAGAGGAAGTGAGAAAGGTTGAGGCATTGAAAAAAGAGATCGAAGCCCTCAACACCGATATAACAACAATAAATGATTTCAAGGGGAAAAAGCGGATGGCCCTGAATATTCTGAAGGAGCTCACAAGCATCCTTCCCAAGACCGCATGGTTGTCGAGGGTAAGAACAACTGACGTTACTGTTGAACTTGAAGGGTATGCAGCTTCAGCAACCGGTATTCTCTCAAAACTTGAGGCATCGCCGTATTTTGAAAAGGCTGAGTTTGCATCTCCTACTTTCAGGGATACAAGGATGAACGCGGACAGGTTTAATATTCGGCTGGCGATAGAAGGAGTTAAAAAAGAAGAGTTGCAGCAGGAGACAGATAAAGATGAAGAAGAATAATAAGACACTGCTTGTAACTATACCTTTGCTGTTTATACTACTCGGCTTTATTCTCTACAAGTATGTTTATGTTGGTATCGAGACAAAGGTAGCCTCAATCAGGGAAAGCCAGTTTATAAAGACAAAAACCCTTGAAAAGTATATCACCCTTATATCTGAAAAACCTCAGCTTGAGAAAAAACTTGCCGACCTTAAAGAGACCCGCACTGCTGAGGATTCAAAGCTCGTGGAAGGTCAGACTCTTTCGCTTGCAGCAGCATCCCTCCAGGAGATGGTTAAGGATACCGTAACACGCAGCGGCGGAACCATATCAAGCGAACGAACCGGAAAACCTGAAGACCTGGGGAAATTTAAAGTAATAACAGTAAGCATTGATACTATTATGCCTGATACAAGGGCGCTGAGGGATGTACTTTATTCCATTGAAACCCGCACCCCGTATCTTACGATCAAAGACCTCGATGTAAGGATCAGAAACTATAAAGATCCGAGAGAACAAATGGTGAAATTAGACATATCTGCCTTAACGAGCGGCAAATAATATCCTCTGCTGAATTTTTCATTCTCCCGTCAACAAATTTTGCAAGGCAATACAGCTATTTTCTGAACAGAAATCCGTGATAGGTTTGTGGTATAATGACGTGCAAATGTAATGCGATTAAAAACAGTCATAAAAAATATAAATATACTAAACATACTCTTACTGACTGTTATTCTTATTTTTGCCGGCTACGGTATCGTTCCTTTGCTTGAAGCAAAAATTACCTACACCCCTCCTCCTGCAAAGAAGCATCTCAATGTTTTAGAAGAAAAAGAAGATGAGACTCCTCTATCCCATTTGCCGTCTATTTTAGAATATGCACTCATAGGGGAGAGCAACCTGTTTCACCCTGAAAGAAAAATACCTGTTGAGAAAAAAGTGGAACAGCCGTTACCAAAACCGGATTTTGTGCTCTACGGGACTTTAATAACAAATGATATCAGCCTTGCATATCTTGAGGACAGGAAGGCACCTCGCAGCACACCGGGAAGGGGGAAAAGACAAACAGCGCTTCGAAAAGGCGACACTATGGAAGGTTTTACTCTGAAAGACATAGAGCACGAGAGTATCGTAATGGTCAGAGGTGAAGAAAAGATAACTGTTCCTATAATGGACCCATCACATCCGAGAGAGAGAATTGGAGCGGCTGTTAGATCGGCTGCAACCATGCAGCCTGCTGAGAAGGCAGCAACTCCACCGCTCCAGAAAGATCAGCGCAGGCAACCTTACTCAAACATACAAACCTCCCCTGCATTCCAGCGGTCCCGGCCTAACATACCAACAAAAACCACCCGCGTCCCAGGAATGCAACCAGTCCCTGCAGATTCTAATCCTAATCAATGAGCTATTCATATCGTTTTTTTCGTTTTTGCCCTACAGGAAAGTGACCAGAGCAGCAATAATAAATGCGTTTGATCCAGAAACCTATAAGGGCGGCATAGAGACCTTTATAGGAAATCTCAAAGAACTTCTCGTCCAGCACATGCTGCTTGTTGATATCCATTACCTCGTACCACAACCTACTTTGCCGGTCAAACCTTTTCCTGTTACTTTCCTGCATAATAAATTCCCTGAATTCATCCTGAACTGTTTTATGATGGGCAGGGCCTTCTCTAAAATTGAAAAAAATTATGATCTTGTCATAACGAACAATTTTTATGGTCTGGGATACTTTGCACCGAGGGTAAGAAGCTTTAATATCTACCACAGTTCTCATGCAGCATATGCCGATGCACTCAAAGGCAAGATTTCAGATTTAGATTATCGAGATCTAAAATTATATTTTGGTCATATTGGTGACAGGATGAGCGGAAGAAAAAAACATAAGGTAGCCGTAAGCCAGTCAGTGAGTGAGGAACTGCACAGATATTATGGATTCAATGAAATAACTGTCGTTAATCATGGGATAGACACGGATTTTTTCAGGAAAATCGAAGAGACCATCTCGCTGCGGCAAAAATGGGACATACCCTCTGATGCGTTTGTAGGGATATTCGTCGGAAGATGGGAGCCTGGCAAAGGCACAGATATTTTGGAAGAGGTAATTAAGATCCGCCATGATGTTTTATGGTTTTTAGCTATAGGAGACTCTGAATGTCCTCTGAACGGCGAAAACATAAAAATAATAAAAAACGCCGATAAAGAAAGCCTCAGGGAACTCTATTCACTTTCTGACTTTATGCTTTTCCCAAGCTACTACGAAGGATTTGGGTTGGTTATAATTGAGGCAATGGCATGTAAGTTGCCTGTTATATGTACAAAGGTTGGAGTTGCAAAAGACTTGTCACAATTTGATTCCTTGAAGGAATTGATGCTACCAGACTGTGCGGGCCGGGAACAAATAGAGGAAATCCAAAAACGTATATCTTTTTTAAAAAAAGAGAGGCATGAAACAAAAAAAATATCACATTTGGGAAGGGCAATTATCAAGGAGAGGTATACTTTAGATATATGGAGAGAAAAAATGTCTGTTGTATTGGGGTTTTAACTTAATTGCGGTTAAGCTTCAATCTTCAGTTGCGGTAGCGCCAGGCTGGAACAGATAACCTGTATTGCCGAAATTGCAGATTGAAGAAAAATATCATCAATCCCAAGTGCTCTCATCCTGACTTAATGTTTTGATTTTATTCTGTTAATCAAGGTTTCATATAACCTTCTCCTTTTTGTTTTAAATGGGAAAATACTATCCCTTATTCTGCATATAACTTTTATCGCAGCACCATGTTTTGCTGCATTCTGCNTGGGTTCACNTTGATCTAATTCCNTCCTNCTTCTTCTCAAGTTCTTCTATCTTTTTAAGGCTTTGCTGGTATGCAGAGAGTAATTGATCGACTTTCTTCAGTTGAGATAAAAATTTGTAAGAAGATGCCTCTTTGCTCAGACCATGGGTTAACCACTCTATGATCATATCATCGCTATCGGCTGAGGTAATAACATAAAATGCTTCAAAAAAACCTTTCCTGAGAAAATCAAAAGAGCGATAGGCATTCAATCCTTCCATTGCAAAGACAATACTTTCTGGCTTTTCAAGCAGACTATAGTGATAACACATTGCCGCCTTCTTTTTTGTACCAATCATTTCGGTAATATCGACAATACAGTTATATCTTATGGGGCTGTAAATTTCATAAAATGCCACTTTAAAAGAACCTAATTCCTTAAGAAGTGACATAGCGATCCTCGATACAACCACATGGTCTTCATGTAAATCCATCGGCGATGGTGCAAAAACAATATCCGGCTTAAATGTCTGCATCAGGTCCCTGATGCCCTGCTTCACTTCATCATAATATGTATTAAGCGCTGTATCCGGAAAATCCATAAAAACCACTTGCCTGATTTGCAGGATTTCAGCCGCTCTATAGGCTTCCGTTCTCCTCAAATCAGCGATATCCTCAGCTTTTACATTTACCGCTTCCCCGTTTGAGATAATTGCAGCACAAACCTCCTTCCCCATGCCGGCATACAGGGCAATCGTCCCACCGCATCCCAGGGTTTCATCATCCGGATGAGGAGCTAACACAAGTATCCTATTCCCTGAATTTAACACGTTGTCAGGGGTGTTTATCATAACAGGACGGAATCCTCCCGGAGTTCCTTCGATCGAATAGGATCATCTGAATGAGCAATACTCAGAAAAACAT
>JGI20213J14113_1000130_pt1 | contig 15976 bp, 7 predicted proteins | sample WetSurMetagenome_3_FD_14113 | JGI IMG/M metagenome (IMG submission 14113) | reverse complement strand
CAACTTAACCAGGAAATAAACTTACAGTTTGGCGGTGATTATAGATATAATCAGATATTTCTTGAAAATATAAATCTTGTACCGATGACAGTGGTAGCCGGACAACCTTTTAATGTTGAAATCCCTTCCATCGAATCAACAGACTACGACACATATCAGCATAATCCGAACGAAATTTCCGCGTATGTTCAATCCAAGTTCGAGGCATTCAATCTGATCTTCAACGTGGGTGTAAGAGTTGATCATTTTCAGCCTGATGGTGTTGTGCTCAATGATGACCTGTCTGATAATGGAATCAGATACACCGTAGACGATCCGAATATTTATAATCCACTTAAGCCAAATAACAGATTTAATGATTTAAATGGAAATGGTATTCAGGATGAAGGCGAAACAACTAAAACTGTTGCAGACAGGGAAGCATACTATTACAAAGATGCATCATCCAAAACGCAGGTTAGCCCACGAGTTGGTTTAGCATTCCCAATTTCCGCGAACGGTGTTGTGCATTTTTCTTATGGACATTTTCTGCAGCTGCCTCGTTATGAATATCTGTATCAGAATCCAAGGTTTAAGATAGGCGTTAATTCAGGGAACGCTGGTTTGATGGGTAACGCTGATCTTGAACCTCAAAAAACGGTTAAAGGCGAAATAGGGGTACAGCAGCAAATTGGTGAAGATATGTCAGTGGATGCAACAGTCTTCTTTGAAGATTTCAGAAATCTGACCGGCACTCAAACTCAGGATATCGTTGTTTATGGTGGAGCTCAAACTTACAGCCAATACATAAATTCAGATTTTGGTTATGCGAGAGGTTTCGTGCTGAAATTTTCTAAAAGATTTTCCGGTGGATTGGCAGCCTATATTGACTATACTTTCTCTGACACTAAGGGTAATGCCTCCGATCCAGCCGATTCCAGAAATGCCACACTCGGTGGTGCATTACCGGAGACTTTTATTGCTCCTCTAAACTGGGATCAGACACATTCACTTAACGTATCAATTGCATACACGCAGCCAAGAGACTGGGGATTTTCAGTTATTGGTAATTTCTTCTCCGGCCAGCCATATACACCTGCTGTAAATAAGAACACCAGAGTAACTCAGAATGCTTTTCCAAGGAACAGCGCCAATAAACCGACTGTTGTGAATGTCGACTTAAGAGTTTATAAAGATTTTGAGATATCAAGTACTGTGTTAACCGTATTCCTGCGAGTATTTAATTTACTTGATTTTGATAATCCTGTAAACCTTTACACAGATACTGGCGATCCGTTCTTCACTTTTGCAAAGCTTGAAGCAGAAAAGAATACTCCTTCTCAATACTTTACAGATGTTATTAATAATGACTTAGATGAATACTATACTGACCCAACTTACTTCTCCGAACCAAGGAGAGTTGAGATTGGATTGGGTTTTAACTTTTAATTTTTCGCAAAGGGAATTATGAAGAAAATATATATCATATTAATCCTATTATCCGGATTTAATATATATGCACAGCGCAGCAGTGATCCTACATTGCTTACAATTGGTTATCATACCGGTAACAGGGCAGGTATAACTTTTTACAACGATGGACAAATAGCAGGCATTAACACCGGTATTGATATCAGAGGCGAATGGCCTCTTGGTTCAGGTGAGAATTATATTGGCGATTGTATCCCTCTGATTGGGGTAGAATTCATAAACACTCTGAATGATACGCTTCAGTCGGTTGTAATCTCCCGGGGACCAAGAAAAGGTCAGTTTGATGAAAAAAGTCCCAGTGGATATTTCTGGGGTTGGAATCCGACCCCGGGATTTAGAAATCCAAATGTAAAAGGTGTTGCTATGAGCCACCTGCCGGAAACCTGGCCACTCGAAGGATGGAATGATCCTGTTGCAAGATTCTGGAAAGATGAAAATGGAAAAACTGAGTGGTTTGGATATTTCGGAAGAGGTATTCAGAATGCCGACCAGGAATCATTCTTTGAAGCCGATGATGATTGGGATGATGAGTTCAATGGAAACTTTAATCCTGATTCCACAAATCTTTCAAGATATGGTATGGCTTTAAGAATGAGGCAAAGAGGTTTTCAGTGGTCAAGCTTCTTAGCCGAAGATGCTATCTTCTGGTTGTATGAAATTCATAATGACGGAACAACTCTATATCGAAAAGCAGATTTTGGAACTATTGTTGGTACCCTTGCTGGTGGTGATGGTGATAGCCAGGACGATCTTGGCTATTTTGATGTAAATGACTGGATCACGTATTCGTGGGATAGTGACGGAATTGGCAATAAAGGTCAAAAGGTTGGATATGTAGGTTATTCATTCCTTGAATCTCCGGGTAATCCATTTGATGGGATTGATAACGATAATGATTCTAAATCTTCTTCACCGAGATTTGTTGCAAGTGACTTTAATTATAAAATATATGATGCCGGAGACCAGGTAGTTTTGATTAAGGATACGGTAGATGCGCAGGGATTAAGAATTTATAAGCGCAGTTTGTACACAGTAAAAGCTACAACTGATACAGTTTATTCTTTAGGAGTAAGATTTATTATTATACCCGGAGTAACAAGGTTACGAGAAGGAGATGCAACTCTTCAAATTATAAATGGGCAACAGATTTGGTTACCTGCGCCATCCGCTAATGATGCGATAGATAATGATCTGGATGGATTGGTTGATGAAAACCAGGCAACACATTACGAAGTAAGAATTAGTAGAGGGTTAACCGGATTATCGTATAAAAATTTTGTAACAGGTGCAGGTGTAAATGATCTTCTTATTGATGAAAGACGCGATAATGACATTGATGAAGATGGGGATTGGGATCCACTTTTTGATGATGTCGGTCAAGATGGATTAGGTCCGGAAGATACTGGCTATCCAGGTCCTGATTTGGGAGAAGGAGATGGAATACCCACGCAGGGTGAACCAAACTTTGGCAAAACAGATCCTGATGAATCAGATCAGATAGGGCTGACCGGATTTAATTTCTTCGAGCTGCAGAGTGCGCCCGATTTGAGCATCGATTCCTCACTTTGGAGGAGAATGACTCCCGGTAGATTTGATGTGGTCCCACCAACTCCAATGGATGGTGACTTCCTATACAGCTCTGGTTTCTTTCCACTTTTCCCACAAACTCCAGAAAGATTTTCGGTTGCATTACTTTTCGGTGAAGATTATAATGATATCGTGAAGAATAAAAAGATAGTTCAGCAAATTTATAATGCAGGCTACGCTTTTCCTCAAGCGCCTAAAAAACCTAAAATAAATATCACTCAGAATGACGGTAAGGTTGTAATTTATTGGGATGGTGCTGAAACCGAAAATTCAAGAGACTTTGTAACCAAGCTGAAAGATTTTGAGGGGTACAAAATTTACAGGGCTACCGATGCAAATTTCAGAGACGCAAGAACAATTACAAACGCACTGGGCGTTCTGTCTTTTGATAAACCAATAGCCCAATATGATCTTGCTAATGAATATAAAGGTTTCTTTATCCCGAGTCCAGAATTGTTGGAAGCTTATGGTGGTACTACTTTCAATTTTAGTGATCCTGATCCTGACAAAGGAAATTCAGGAATAGTCAACAGGTTTGTAGATTCAACAGTTACTCCGGGAATTACTTATTACTACGGAGTTTGTGCCTATGATCATGGAGATGGAACTCCTGACATATTTCCTGAAGAGAACTCCAAGTTCATATTCCGTTCTAATACTGGTGAGATTATACTTGATGATAACACTGCCGTTATCACACCAGGGAGAAGACCCGCCGGGTACTCAAACGCGTATCTTGATGATCTGACAAAATCGGATCCATTTTTTGGGACAGGTTATTCAGCAGTTGAAATTATAGATGAATCTCAGATTAGAAATGGATTTAATTATCAGATTGTTTTTCAGGATACAGGATTAACAGATAATACTGCTAACTGGTCATTGCTTGATTTGCAGACTCCCGATACTGTTTTTGTACCTTTAGCAAACCANACATATATCGTTAATCCCATGGATTCGATTNCGTTGCCGGCTGGCACTGATACAATTATTGTAAATGGCTCTAAAGTCNCAGTGACTGGTCAAGATTATTATAAAGCGGATTACCAGGTACTGATAGATAGTTATGAACTTTTTGCGGGAGAAACGCCAGTTCGCCATGGCTTCCGGATGCAGCTCTATAATGATCAGATAAAGTTAGATTCGATATTCTTTAAAGATATTAATTCCAGCCCGCCACCTAATGCCGAGGTCGTTAGGTTCACAGCGTTAAATCCCAAATACAATGGCTATAGTAATCCGAATGACTATGTGATTGAATTCTACGATACCATAGTGGATACTTCAGTGGTAGATACTGTTGGGTCAGGTGGAAGCAATATTGTTCCTGCAAAGCCAGTGAACTTCAAAGTTAAAAACCTTACTAAAAATCAATATATAGATTTTGCTTATATAAGAGTTGGTACCTTAAGTTATACTTACAGCATATGGTTTAAGGAATATTTGCAAGGGAGATATGTTCGAACTTGGCGGGTAAATTTCAGGTACAGATCGCTTGATCCTCTTGAAACAGCTGGTACGTTTAGTATACTAACTTTGAAACCGTTCAATCAAAATGACAGTTTCTTTTTCACGATGAAAGGCGCAAGAATTGATAATGAACTTGCAAAAGAACAGCTCGACAAAATTAAAGTCGTTCCAAATCCCTATGTAGTAACTCACCAGGGTGAACAGAGGTTATTGAGTACACAAACGAGCGGCCGAGGGGAGAGGGAGATAAGATTTACTTACGTTCCTCCGGGATCCAAAATCTCAATATTTACAGTTCGGGGGGAATTAGTCAGAACCCTCTATACAGAAAACTTGTACGTTGGTGATGTCTACTGGAATTTAAGGAGCGAAGAAAATATTGATGTAGCATTTGGTATTTATGTGTTTGTTATAGATGCACCAAATATTGGCACCAAGATTGGCAAATTTGCCTTAATTAAATAATGGAGAATGTAGTTATGAAAAAGATTTTAATAGTTTTTTTACTCTCTGTTGCTTGTGTGTTTGGTCAGTCCAAAGTAGGTTCAACATCGGCACCATTTCTAAACATTGGTATCGGTCCGCGTGCAATATCAATGGGTGGAGCTTTCGTTGCTACTGCAAGTGATGTAAGTTCATTATACTGGAATCCAGCTGGTGCTTCAAGAAGCAATACCAACGAAGCAATGTTCTCCCATTCAAGCTGGTTTGCTGATATAAATTATAATTGGGCTGGTGCTATGCTAAAGCTGGGTGATGCTGGTACTGTAGGGCTAAACCTTACTTATCTTGATTATGGAGATATGGAAATTACAACCTTAGCTGAACAGGATGGAACCGGACAATTCTTCTCAGCACACGATCTTTCGATGGGCTTGACTTATGCGTATAATTTGACTGACAGATTTTCATTGGGTGGAACAGTAAAGTATATCCAGCAAAAAATATGGAATACTTCTGCAAGTGCTTTTGCAATGGATCTTGGCGTTCTCTTTCATTCCGATATATATGGATTGAGAATTGGTGCCACAATAACAAACTTTGGAACAACAATGAAGATGGATGGAAAAGACTTGCTCGTTCAGCATGATATTGATCCTAATAATTATGGCAATAATGATCAGATCCTTGCATCACTCCAGACTGATGAATTTCCTCTTCCTCTAACTTTCAGAATAGGTTTGGCGATGGATGTAGTAAACAATGAAGAGCACCGTGTTACGTTGGCAGCCGATGCCTTACACCCAAATGATAATGATGAATCACTCAACGTTGGTGGTGAGTATATGTTTAATAACTTAATTGCATTTAGAGTTGGCTACAAATCCTTGTTTTTAACAAATTCAGAGGAAGGATTAACTGCTGGTGTCGGGTTAAATTACAATTTTACCAGCGATTTTGGTGTAGCAATAGATTATGCTTATCAAGACTTGGGCGTACTAGATTATACGCAGCATTTTTCACTAGGTATTAAATTTTGACCTTTAGGTGTTAATATTTGATGTAAAAATTCTATATATTTAATCGTCGAATAGTTAAACAAATAACAATATTTCATTAAATAAAGGAAGGATAATATTATGAATAAAGTACTTTACGTTTCTTTCTTGCTTTTGCTGGCAGGCCTTACTTTTGCCCAGCCAAAGGACATTCTCGTAAATTGGGAATGCAATATGGAAATTGAGATTCTCTCTGGTAGATTCACTCCGGGTGATACTGTAGCAGCCAGAGGTGATTTTAATAGCTGGGGACGTTATGATCTCGTTCCAAACACTTTGGATCCCAATTTTTATGTTAGCGAAAGCCCAATTACAATCACCGGTGCTGAAGTTGGTGATACTATAGTCCACGGCTATAAATTCTTTTATACACCAAATAGCTGGGAGGGCGGAGATAACAGAATATATATCTTAACCCAGAGCGATTACGATGCTGGTGAAGCTACAGTATCACGTGCATTCAATGATGGCACGCTGGAAACGGTTACAAATCAACCATCTGAAGTTTTATTTACAGTTGATTGTAATGGAGCAATTTCTGCAATAAATAGTCAGCCATTTACTGTTATCAACACAGTCCATATGGCTGGTGGTACCCCGCCACTGCAGTGGCCAGATTTAGGATGGCCCGATGCCCAGATTGACAGGATGATTCCAATGTACGACGATGGTACTCACGGAGATTTAACCTCTGGCGATAAAATATTTTCAACAATAGTAACTTTCCCGGCGTATACTATATTTGAAATACAGTATAAGTACGGAATAAACTATGGCGATAATGTTAATAACCAGGGTGGAAATGATAATGAAAACGCTATTGGTGCTAACCACGTAATTCACCTGTTTTCTTTGGCCTGGTATTGTCAGGTTGATAATACATTTGGCACAATGGGTAATCATGATTTCACAACAGGTATAAACGATCTCCCTGGATCAACTCCAAGTGCATATGCTCTTGAGCAGAACTTCCCGAATCCTTTCAACCCATCAACTAAAATTAACTATAGTTTGCCAGTTGAAGGATTTGTAACTCTTGATATTTACAACTCAATCGGACAGAAGGTCGCTACATTAGTTAACGAAACAAAAACTGCTGGCACTTATGCAGTTGATTTCAATGCTTCTAATCTTACCAGTGGAATTTATTTCTACAAGATTAGCTCAGGTAACTTTACAGAAACAAAGAAGATGATTTTATTGAAGTAATCCTTCCGGATTGTCTCAACTAAAAGCTAAAGCCCCGTTCTACGGGGCTTTTTTATTGTACTATTTTGTTTGATTGTCATTCCGGTCGGGCGCTCGAGTGCCAACGAGGCAGGAAGCGAAGAACGAAATGAACAAACTAATTATATTTTGAATGCCACCACTTTGGCTGTTGGTTATTTATTGTGATAGCAATTTTAGAAGTTGGGTTTTTATATTCTGTGCATTCGGAAAATCGGGTTTGATAACAAGGCATTTTTCAATTGATTCTAGCCCATTCTTAAAATCTTCTTTTTTGATGTATGCACCGGCTAAATTGTAAAAAGCTTGAGCATCAGCTTTATCATATTTAATACTTGCAGATAAATAACTAATTGCTTCATCAACATTTCCTTTCTTTAAATTTATGCTGCCCAGCCACTTTGCTGAAAATGCATCCGGAGTTTCTTTGAACCGCTTGTGTAGAAAATTATAAGCAAGTTCATATTCTCTAGCATTAATTAATTGAGATGCAGCATAATCGTAATCATTTAGTTTAAAAGGGTATTGAGAGACAATAACTTGAAACTCTTTTGCGAAATTCGGGTAATCGTATTTTGATAGATACCAGTCTGCAGCTTCTCTGTGCCCTTTTTCCCAATTAAAATTTTCAATTGCAATTTTATAGGCTATTGAATTTATTCTGTCATTTAGCTTTAATTTTTTTATGAAGGAAAAATCAGGATTGTCAACGAACGGCCAATCATTTAAGAGGCCGATTAGTCTTATATTTGAAATGCTTGAATCAAGTCTGGAAAAAGAAAAATTATGAACAACTAAGCTATCTTGCTGGCTACCTGGAATATGAATCTCTCCATCGCTGGGAAGAAAACCGCTTCTTTCTATCGCTTCAAAATATATTTTACCCATTAAAAGATAACCACTAAGTGTAGGATGCAAGTGATCAACCGTAAGATTTCTGCCTACAATCCTATCGGGACTCTTTGAATTAAATTCTGAATCTACATCTACGAATCCACAATTAAATTTTTCAGCAAGTATTTTTATGATCTGGTTTATTTTCTCTGGTGCTCTGAATCTTAAAGCATCACAATCTTTTGCAAACCGGAAAAGTGAATCGGATGAGTGAATATTTCCAAGCTTTAGCTGATATTGTGCTCTCGAGTAAATTGAATCAGCATTCTCATTACTATCACTTCCAACTGATATGAACGGCTTCTGATCTTTCAGATTGCTAACGAGTGTCCCGATAACGACCGGAACCCCTGCTTCCCGAGCCATTTGAAATATATCTCCAAAATTCCCCTCGAATTGTTCTATTCCCACATTGAACAACTCCGAATTATAAGGTATCAACTGATCTTTGACAATTCTTGCCATCAAAGTTCCACCCCGATTAGTATTCGCATCCGAATCTTTTCCAAATACACTTGTAATCGTGCTAATTACATTTCGTATCAACTGTACGGATTTAAACTTATTTAACCATATCAGGAAATTCACAATCTTTCGAGAGTTCCCAATGTTTTCAGTTGAGCCAACACCGAATGCGCCATAGTATTCATTGTGCCCCGAATAGATTATAATCAGATCCGGTTTTTGTTCAAACACTCCTGGAATCAGATCCCTGATAGTGTATGAGTTGGTTGCTGTAATACCGAGATTGATTACTTCAATATGTTTATCTGGGTAAATTAACTCAAGTCGATCACGGATATACCTAGAGAAAGTTCCGTTTGGTGAAAAAGGAAACCCCTGTGCACTGCTTTCTCCCAAAACAAAAATCCTGAAGGCATTTTCTCTTTTGACAATATCAAATACATCATTGTTTGATTGAGGTAAATCTTTTGTATTATAGAAATATCTTCCGGCGACATCAGGATTAAGCATCTGTTTTGTTTCAGTTATTTTTATCCATTGGTCATCGTTTCTTCCGTAATTAAAAATTCTCAGAATAATTTCGAGTAGTACGAAGAATAGAATGGGAATAAGAATCAGAATCAGGTAATACCAGAATGGAGATTTGCTCTTCTTATTTCTATCGGATTTATTCAATGGAATTCTTTTGTTTCATTATCGCTTCAAGCTGCTGGCGGATTTGTGCTGCACGCTGGAACTGCGGGTCAATCTGAAGGCACCTCTCAATGGCAGCAAGAGCTTTAGCGAAATCATGTTTCTGTGCATAAGCACCGGTAATATTGAAATAAACCTGAGCATCTTTGTTATTGTATTTCAAACTAGTTTCAAGATATCTAATTGCATCATCCACAAATCCCTGTGAGAGATCAATAATTCCGAGCCACTTGGAATTAAATGAATCCGGTTTTTTATCGAATCCCCGTTTCAAGAAATAGTATGCCCGGGCAAATTTTCCTGCTGAAATTAGCTCCTTTGCTGTGATATTATAATACTTATAAATAAATGGAAATTCCTCTATCAATGCAGCCATCTCTATGGCATAGTCATCGAACTGACGATGGTCAAGATAACTCTTAGCGACTTTCAACCTGGCTTGTTCCCTTGAAATCCTTCCATCAACCACATCTAATGCGAGACTGTCTATCTGGTTATGCAGACTAATCAGCTTGCTGAGCGGTAATTGCTTTTCAGGGTATATACGGCCAATCATTCTTCAGTTTTTTTATTCTGAAATCAGCAATAATTGAATCCAGTGGAGTAAAATTGTAATAAGTGATAACGAGGCTATCAGCTGTATTTTCGTCAAGGTCAGAAGGTTCATTAGTAGGCAGATAGCCCTTCTTTTTCATTGCACTGAAAAATAAATTTCCAATCAATTGGTATCCTTTAACATTTGGATGAAGGTGATCAGTCATTAGGTTATCTCCTACAATCCCATTTTGACTGACAACATTCAAAAGCGAATCGCTTCTAATAACGGTATAATTGAACTGATTACATAAACGAATTATTGTTTTGTTAATTTCCTCTGGTGCACGAAATCTTAACGCGTCAAGTTCTTTAGCGTAAATGAATAAAGCTTTTGCCGAATCATTTTCACCCGCTTGTAATTTGTTTTCTGCATCAGAGAATATTTCGTCCGCCGATAGATACCCAGATCCTTTTACAGACACAAAAGGCTTTTGATCTTTCAGATTGCTTGCAACTGTGCTGGCAATAACGGGAACATTTGCTTCTTTACACATTGATAGGATGTCATAAAGATTTCCCTCAAATTGGTGGATGCCAGCCCTGTAAATATCAGAGTTGTATTCAATTAATTTATCTTTCGCCAGCTGAGCCATCATCGTTCCACCGGTAATTTCACTTCCCGATGAAAACATTCCTGATATTGCTTTGACAATATTTCGCAAGAGTTCAACCGTTTTGAATTTATTAAGCCATAAGGTAGTATTTACAACAAATCTCGATGAGCCTAATGATTCCAATGAACCGATTCCAAGTGCGCCATAATATTCATTGTGCCCAAGATAAATTAAAATCAGGTCCGGCTGTTTTTTGAGAAACTCTGGCATCAAATCTCTTATTGTATATGAGTTGATTGCAGACATACTGAAGTTAGCGACTTCAATTATTTTATCAGGATAAAGAATCTCCAATTTTTTTCGAATGAATTTGCTGAATGATGCGCTTGATAAATACGGATAACCTGCAGCGGAGCTTTCACCCACTACAAATACTCTAAAGCTTTTATCCTTTTTTTCTTTATAGATAAAAGATTCTACAGAGAAAGGTAAATTTTTTGTAGAGAAAAAGTACCGGTAACCAATTTCAGGATTTAATATCTGTATATCCTGCGAAATGTCAACCCACACACGGTTATCATTTCCATAGTTGAATATTCTTAAACCGGCCTCTAACATCACAAAAAAAAGAATTGGAATAACAATAAGCAAAATGTAAAACCATTTTGGTGCAGAAGTTTTAATCCCTTTTATAAATGAATCAACCTCTTCCACTGAAACGTTTAACTGCTTAGCTATCTTCTTAGCTGATAGAATTTTTTTATTCTTTAGGATGAACTGTATTTGCTTTTCGGATAAAGGCAATTTGCTTTCCTACCTGTTTGATCTTGTTGCATTTATTAGCTGTCGCTGAAGATCTTTTGCCATCGTATAATTTGGCTCAATCTTGAGGCAGCGGTTAATCATTTGTAAAGCCGTCTGATAATCTTTCTTAATAGAGTAAGCTCCTGCAAGGTTATAGTAAACCTGTGCATCTGATGAATTATAATTAATGCTTTTTGATAGATAGCCTATTGCAGAATCGACTTTGTTGTTTAATAAGTCTATTATTCCCAGCCATTTCGTTGAATAGGCATTGCGTTTAAGTTCATTAAGCTTCATTAAATAATAATTAGCCTCGCCAAATTCTTTTAAATTCACAAGCAGCTGAGCTGCAAATTCAAATGGAGAGGGGTCAAAGGGATATTCATCTGTTGCTGCACTTATTTCTTTCCTGAATGCCTCTATGTCCTTATTCATCAACTCTCTTTGAGCAAGCTTTAGATGAGCTGCTTCCCACGAAAGTTCACCTTTACCAGTCAGGTAAGCCAGCGAATCGGAACAAGTTTTCATATTCAATAGATTAAGTTTTTCTTCATCAGATTTTTTTTCTTTTGTGTATGGCCAATCGCTTTTCAAAATTATAATCTGATAGAGAGCAGTTGTCGAATCAAGCTTTGTAAATTCATAACGGCTTAATGTAATACTATCCTGCTCTTTGAGAGAATATTCCTTACGGTAGTCATCAGGAAATATTCCCGACTCAATTCCTTTGTTACAAATTTCTCTTCCGATAATCTGAAAACCTCTAAGGTTTGGATGAAGATGATCGGTAATTAAATCATCACCGACAATTCCATAAATTGACTCAGCATTGAAAACCGAATCTAACTTTACAACGGGATAGCTAAACTCATTACCGAGATCCTCAATTATTTGATTTACTTTTTCCGGGGCTCTCCATCTCAATGGATCAAGATCTTTTGCGAGTCGAAATAATGAATCTGCAGTGTTTAATCTGCCGGCACTCAATTCAGCGTGCCCTAAGTTAAACATTTCATCAGCAGGCGGAAATTTTCCATCATAAGAGGATTCAAAAGGTTTTTGATCTTTTAGATTGCTGACCAATTTGCCAAGAATCACAGGCACATTTTTATCTTTCGCCATTTCAAGTATATCGCGAAGGTTTCCCTCAAATTGACTTATACCTGAAAAATATTTTGCAGAGTTGAAAGTAATTAATTGACGTTGTGACATTCGAGCCATTAATGTTCCATCTGATTTAACTGGCGAGGAGAACCAGCCCGAGACTGATTTCACAACGTTCCTCAGAAATTCAAAAGTTTTAAATCTATTAAGCCAGATAACTGTATTTACAAGTAATCGTGTGTCTCCAAGTGTTTCTACCGAACCAACACCAAGTGCGCCATAATATTCGTTATGACCAGTATAGATTATAATAAGGTCAGGCTGCTTATCTAAAACTCCAGGCAGCATATCTCTTATGGCATAAGAATTAATTGCAGACATTGCGATGTTCACAACCTCAATTTTTCTTTCAGGATAAAGAAGCTCAAGTCTTTTATGTAAATATCTGGAGAATGCACCGTTTGGTGAATATGGAAATCCGGCTGCACTGCTTTCACCCATTACGAAAACACGATACGATCTTTCTTTCTTAAACTCATCAAAATAATTATGATTTGCTGATGGGACTCTTTCCGTATTATAGAAATACCTGAATGCTATTTCCGGGTTCAATGTCAATTTGCCATTTCCTGCAGGAATCCATTGATCATAGGTTCTTCCATAATTAAAAAGTCTTAAACTAATTTCTAATAAAAGAATAATGATAACAGGCACTAACGCTAAAACAAGATAAAACCAGAGAGGAGTCCTTTTCTTAGAATAACCTATAAATTCTTCAACAAGCTTCCTATCAATATTCAGTTCATTAGCGATATCATTAACTGATTGCTTGTCCTTTTTTTTATTTATAAGCTTCTTTTGTTTATCAGATAGTGGCAACCAAATTCCTTATTACAGTTTGTTAATCAGGTAAAGTATGAGTTAAAAATCTTATCAGAAAAATATGAATCAATTACTTAAAATTATGGCAAACATAGTTCAAAAATTGGGGATTATTAAATACNAAAACCTTTTTTAATATTTCTTTTGACTTACCTGATGTAGGATAATATCACTATTTTNATGACAATTTTTTAGCATATTTATGAAGTTAAGTCAGGGAATAAAACTCCGCCAAGCTATGCTGGCTTTAGTTTTTCAATCTGTAATATCACAATAATGTATAAAATAATTGTATTACTAACACTTTTGATCTTACCTCAAATTAGCCGGGGTCAGACAGATGAGCAGAAAATAATCGCCAAAATCGGCAGTGAAGTGATCACCGAAGGCGAATTTATGGAAAGGTATGAGCTCACACCTCANATTTATGCAGGNATGATCGATGGGGAAGAGTCTGTAAAAAAAGAAGTTCTTTACTCAATAATTGCTGAAAAACTCTGGGCTCTTGAGGCTGAGTCAATGGGTTTAGATAATTCTGAATTGATGAGAACAACTTATAAAGCAATTGAGAAAATGTATGTTCGTGATGCACTTTACAGACAGGAAATTCTCAGCAAAGTTAGTTTATCAGATGATTATTTACATGAAGCATTCCGCAGAAATGGTATGTTACTTAATCTGCATTACATTTTCACAACAGATGAAACAGAAATTAATACCATATTTGAGCAGCTTAAAAGTGGGGTTGAGTTTTATTCGATCTTTCTTCAACGGCCCGAAAGCAGTTTACAGGAAAAACCATATGTGGTAAGCTATGGTCAAATGGATAAAAATGTTGAAGATGTTTTATACAATCTAAAGCCTGGAGAATATACAAAACCAATCAAGGCTCCTAATGGATGGTATATTTTCAGGTTACTTTCGACAGATGAAAAAGTAATTGAAAATGTTCAGCAAGCCGAAGAGCAGCAAAAATATGTTATGAAAGTTGCCAGGAAAACTATGACGGACAGTATTTACAAAGATTTTTATTCAAAGTTCTTTAAAGATGCAGTTGCAGAAACAAACAGAGAATTGTTCCTTAAATTGTCTGTACTTATTGAAGAAGCTTTAAACAACAGAAGTAAAAAGGAAAATATTCCGCCTGGGGAAAAAGTTTATCTTTTACCTGAAGATTTATATCAGATAGAAATTGATTTAGGTGCTGAATTGCTTAATGCTGAGTTTATCAATTTGAATGATTCGCCCCTGACAATTGATGATTTTTTACAAGAACTCTCGATTGAAAAATTATACGTTGATTCTCTAGATAATACTCATATTAAAGGCAGATTAAATTTTGCCGTAAAAATATTTATTGAACACGAGCTGCTCACTCGCGAAGGTTACAGAAAAGGGTTACAAAACTCGCCTGAAGTTCAGCAGTACCTTAATATGTGGAGATCATTTTATTTGACCGAGACACTAAGAAAAGAAATTGCAGAAAGTATTCAAATAACGGATGAAGAAGCTTATAAATACTTCCTCGAAAAGAACCAAGACACAACTTCAGTACTCGAAGTAAAAATAATTGAGGTTCTTACTGAAGATCTTGATGTTATTAAGAATGTGCTTGATGAATTAAATAATGGTAAGGATTTCAGAGAACTTGCAATCAAATATACCATTCGGGAAGAAGCAAAAAATAATAATGGTGAACTGGGATTTTTTTCGGTTAATGAATATGGCGAGATAGGTAAAAAAGCTGCTATAATGAAAGTCGGAGATATGTATGGTCCGGTCAAAGTCCCGGAAGGTTACTCGCTTTTTGAGCTAATAGATCGAAGGGAAGAGAAGAATATGCTGGTTAAAGATTATGCAAAAGAAAAAGAAAATATTAAAATTGAACTTCGACATAAAAAGTATAGCGACGCTTTAATAAATAAAACAGTTGAACTGGCAAATAAATATACTGTTCAGGTAAGCGAAGAAGTGCTGAGTTCCATAAAAGTATTGAACACAACAACAGTAGTCTATCGTTATTTCGGTTTTGGAGGGAGGTTGTTGGCGGTTCCAATGACAGCACCCAATTATCTATGGGTTAAACCCTGGCAGGCGCAGGAAAAACTTACACCTTAGTTAGCTTAAACATCACAAATAATTTTTTGATTAAAAAAAATATATACATACTCGGTATCTCAGCTTATTATCACGATAGTGCAGCATGTATCGTAAAAGATGGTAAAATTTTAGCTGCAGCTCAGGAGGAGCGCTTTTCAAGGAAAAAACATGATCACCGTTTTCCTCATCACGCAATTAAATTTTGTTTAGACTATGCCGGTATTAAGTCAAATGATCTCGAATTGGTGGCTTTTTATGATAAGCCATTCTTAAAGTTCGAGCGACTGCTGGAAACATATATTAGTTTTGCTCCTGTTGGGATTAAATCGTTTATAAAAGCCATGCCTTTATGGATTAAAGAAAAGTTATGGATGAAAGAGCTAATCAGCAAAGAGCTTGAGTACGAAGGTAAAATAATTTTCCCCGAACATCACGAGTCTCATGCTGCTTCAGCTTTTTTTCCTTCGCCATTTAATGAAGCTGCTATTTTGACGATGGATGGAGTCGGAGAATGGACAACAAGCAGTTATGGAGTTGGCAAAGATAATTCAATTGAACTCTGGGCTGATATAAAATTTCCACATTCTCTTGGGCTTCTCTATTCTGCCTTTACTTACTATACCGGTTTCA
>JGI20213J14113_1000129_pt1 | contig 15988 bp, 11 predicted proteins | sample WetSurMetagenome_3_FD_14113 | JGI IMG/M metagenome (IMG submission 14113) | reverse complement strand
TCCTCATCGAGCCCGCCGCATTTTATCCAGGCGGCTAACCTGACCATCATGCATGCCCCGCTTGACCAGAAAACATCTGTATGGTCATCATACTGGCCGGTATCTTTTTCAACCTTATAAAAAATACGTCCCCTGCAAAATGTATATCCGAATTTATCGATGTAACCTCCGGCCGCACCTGCATATTCAAAATGATCCTTTTTATAATAGGATCTTATTTTAGGCTGGCATGAGGCTACATCAGGATTTTGATCCATGAAATTAACCAGAGGATTGAGCCAACCTTCAGTCACTTCCACATCTGAGTTCAGAAGAACATAATAGGTCGCGTTGATCTGTTTAATTGCTCTGTTATAACCTCCTGCAAAGCCGAGGTTACTTTCAAATTTTATTATTGTGACATCTTTGAAATTTTTTGAAACCCAGTCTGCTGAACCATCAGTAGAACCGTTATCAGCTACATAAACCGCTGTATCACCGCTGGCAGAATACCTGGCCACAGGTCCAAGAAATTTCTGCAACCACGTAATACCGTTCCAGTTAAGTATTATAACAGCTGTTTTAATCATTCTAAGCAGTTTTCTTATATTTCCACCTGCGATGTGTCCATATCCAGAATTCAGGATTTTCCCTGATCAATTCTTCGAGCCTCCTGACATGTCTGTCAGTCACTTCATATTCCGGCAAACCAGCAGTGTGTTCGTACAATAATTCAATGGTAAATTCATAATATCCACGGTTGACTTTCCGAACATTCATGAAAACCACAGACATGTCGTATTTTTCGGCAATTTTCTCTAAACCCAGGAAGACAGGAGTTTCCTGATTCAGAAAAGATGTAAAGTATCTTATCTGACTCTTCGCCGGTGTCTGATCAGAAATGAAACCATAAAGTGTTCTTATATTTTTATTATGGTTCTCAACTATTTCTCTGACAATATGTTTCATAGGGACCAAGGCAGCATCGTTTCTTGATCTCAGATTGTTTAAAAATCTTTCGAATAATTTGTTTTTTACCGGTTTATATACACCAACAGCTTTGTATCTGGTATAAAGTGGAAAGCAAACAGTCAGCCATTCCCAGTTATTAAAATGGCTATGCACTACAGCCACATCGCGCCCCGAATCGTACAGGCGTTCAAGCAATTCGGGATTACTGAATTTCATTCTTCTCTTTAACTCTTTGTTGCTAAGGTGAGTAAGCTTCAATGTTTCAATAAAAAGGTCAGCCAAATGCCTGTAAAATTTTCTGGTGATCACTTTAAGCTCTTCAGGAGATTTTTCAGGAAATGAATTTCTAAGATTTTTTGCAATTACCTTCTTTCTGTATGATACAATATAACAAAGCAATATGTAGAGTATATCGGAGAAAACATATAGAACACTCAACGGCAACAAAGTTATGATCCAGTTTATACCAAAGAAGATATAGAATCCGATTTTCCCCATTGGTCTAAATGTTTTTGTTTTTCATAAAACCACCTATAATTTCAATTAGCTCATTATAAATAAGGGCATTAGATGCTACTGTTTCATCACCGGTAAGATCTTTCATATTTCCTGAGAAATCACTGAACCGGCCTCCTGCTTCTCTTACGAGCAACATTCCCGCTGCGATATCCCATAGTTTAAGATCGTATTCAAAAAAGAGATCAAACCTGCCGCACGCCACATAAGCCAGGTCGATAGATGCGCAACCTAGCCTCCTTAATCCATGAGTGTTTTTTACCAGATAGGTCAGGAGATTCATATAAGGATCAAGCCTGTCAAACAGATTATAAGGGAATCCTGTTGCTGCCAGCGATCCGGATAACTTTGGAATAGAGGAAACATGGATTCTTTTGCCATTAAGCCAGGCACCACCATTCTTCCAGGCTGTAAAAGTTTCGTTTCCACCAACCTCATGTACTACACCGGCAATTACTTCATCATTTTCCATCAGCCCTATACTTATGGCAAATGGCCTTACCCCATGAAGAAAATTGGTAGTTCCATCCAGAGGATCTATGATCCAGTTGTATTTCAATCCTTTTTTCGTTGACGTTCCTTCCTCAGCAACAAAACCTGCTTCAGGAATCAGACAGCCAAGATTCTCAATAAGCATCTTCTCCGATCCTTTATCAACATATGACACGAAGTTGTTTAATCCTTTCGATTCAATCTGATTAATATCAAATACATCTGATTCCTTTTTGATGAAATCAGCCGCCGTTTTTGCAGCAGCTTCAATATTAGCACAAAGGCTTTTAAGGTCTGTCATGGTTTAAAATACTAATTCTGCATTCATTCTTCCTGATCCGGAAATTCCTGTGAGTCTTACTTTTATCACTTTGCCAGCTAATTCTGAATTCCATGGATATTCAGTCCTGAGGTAGTTTCCTGTAAAACCTGTTATCATTCCATCATTTTTTGTATGCTCAAATAAAACTTCAGATAATTGTCCTGTGTTGAATTTACAGAATTCGTGATGTTTATTTTCAGAAAGCGATATTAACTTTTTACTTCTTTTTTCTCTGATTACGGAGGAGATTTTGCCAGTCATTTTTTCTGCAGGAGTCCCGGGGCGTTCCGAAAAGTTAAAAACATGAAGATAGGACAATGGCATTTCATTTATAAAGCAACAGCCATCTTCAAAATCCTGATCTGATTCCCCCGGAAATCCCACTATAACATCTGCCCCGATTCCGGCAAAAGGTATTTTATTTCTGATTTTCCTTACCCTGTCCTCAAACTGGGCTCTTTTATATCTCCTTTTCATAAGTCCAAGCACCCTGTCGGAGCCGCTCTGCAATGGTATATGAAAGTGGGGTACTATCTTCTTGTTTTCTGCAGTCAGGTCGATAAGCTCATCGGTCAGGAGATTTGGTTCAATTGATGAAATTCTGTATCTTTCTATACCTTCAACTTTGAGCAGTTCATTTATTAATGATATGAACAGTTCTCCTGTCGATTTCCCGTAGTCACCGATATTGACACCCGTGAGAACGATTTCCTTTATCCCTTTTTCAGCTATTTTTTCAGCTTCTCCGACAAGTGACCTGATATCAGGATTCCTGCTGTGCCCTCTGGCCGCAGGGATTGTACAATACGAACATTTGTAATCACATCCATCCTGAATCTTTAAGAACGAACGGGTCCTGTCTCCCATCGACCAAGAAGGATAAAATCTTTCCGGGGCTTCAGAATTGCAGGCATGAACTTCAGGAATGCTTCTTTTGCCCCTGTTTAAAAGATAATCTGAAATACCGAATTTCTCGTTGGTTCCAAGCACAAGATCAACACCCGGAATTGATGAAACTTCTTCAGGATTCAGCTGAGCGTAACATCCTACCACAGCAATCACAGCATCAGGTGACTGATTTATAAATCTTTTGATTGCCTGTCTGCATTTCCTGTCTGCAGTATCGGTAACCGAGCATGTATTAATAATATATATATCTGCTTTTGCCCCCGGTTTAACCTTTTCGAATTGATCATCCGGAAATGACCTTGATATTGTTGAAGTCTCAGCAAAATTTAGCTTGCACCCCAGGGTATGAAAGGCTACCTTTTTTTTAGTGGTCTTCATGATTTAGAGCGGTTCGGAAAAAATCCGCCAGATGACATTTACGGGTAATTATTTGCGTTTTTCCTGTGGAAGTTGTGTAAGGAAAACATTTTTAAATTCAACATCTTTTCCTTCGCTCTGCAAGCAAATATATCCTTTGCTTGCTGAAGTACCGGTAGCTTTATTCTGGAGCACCCCGTTGACATAAACTTCGATAGTATTTGATTTACATGTAACTTCCAAAGTATTCCATTCTCCGACAGGTTTCTCGGACGAGTTAGCCATTTTAGGTACCATTCTTGAATTATTCTTTTGTTCATTCATTGTTGCTCCATTCATGCATACAAAATCGCCTGCACTGCCTGCCTTAAGCTGGCATTCAAATGTCCTGAGCCAGATTGTATCAGGTAGGCTGGCATGTATGAACACTCCACTATTTGAAGCTTCAACCGGGTATCTCCATTCAACATGCAGTTTATACTCAGAATAGGTATCTTTGGTTCTCATATATCCAAATGGGTCCCCTTTTATATGGATTACTCCGTTTACCACAGTAAAAACTGTAGTCGGATCAACGTCAGGATTCTTCAAAAAGAATGACCAGTTTGAAAGATCTTTGCCATTAAATAGCTGAGTGCTTCCTTTTTCATTTCTACTGCTTTGCTTGGTTTCTGTATTTTTTTTCCTCGACTGTCCGTAGATCAAAGATGATGTTGTGCCAAACATTAATAAAGCAATTAATAAGAAGAGTAAAGGTTTGTTTCTCATGGTTTTATTTATTAGCATTTGTATATAAACTGTTTAGAATTCATGTTATTTTAAAGCAATTTGCTGGCAAGTTCTGCTAGAAAGCTTCGTTCCCCTTTCACCAGGTTTACATGTGCAAAAATATCCTGATCCTTCATTTTATCAGATAAATAGCTCAACCCGTTTGATGCGGTATCGAGGTACGGCGAATCAATTTGTTCAATATCTCCTGTAAAAACCATTTTTGTACCTTCCCCGGCCCTTGTTATAATTGTCTTGATTTCGTGGGGCGTAAGGTTCTGAGCTTCATCAACAATGAAAAAAATGCTTGAAAGGCTTCGTCCTCTGATGTAAGCTAGAGGCGTAATGACAAGTTTTTCTTCCTTCATCATATCATTTATCCTTATGAACTCCGGACTCTGGTGGCTGAATTTGTGTTTGATTACGGTAAGGTTATCATACAAAGGCTGCATGTAAGGATCCATCTTTTCCTTTACATCACCAGGAAGAAAACCTAAATCGCGGTTTGCAAGCGGAACAATAGGTCTGGCCAGGAATATCTGTTTGTACCTTTTGTGCTGCTGAAGTGCTGCTGCGAGTGCAAGCAGTGTCTTCCCGGTTCCTGCTTTTCCGGTTAGAGAAACTAGTTGTATATCCGGGTTTGAAAGAGCCTCTATGGCAAAAGTCTGTTCAGCATTTCTGGGATCAATCCCGTAGGTAGTTTGTTTGATTACCCTGTTAAGTATCTTGTTAACAGGATTGTAATGAGCCAGAGCACTGGAACCTGTGTTTTTCATAATAAAAAACTGGTGTCCCTTGAGCCCTGGATCAAGGCTAAAGTCAGTTGAACTGACACCCTCCGGAACTTCATACAGCTTGCTGATAAGCCCATGATCCACCCCTTCCAGAACCTGGATCCCTTTATACAGATCATCTATATTTGCAACTTTATCATTCTGGTAATCCTGTGCCATGATTCCCAGCGATTTTGCCTTCATCCTCAGGTTTATGTCCTTCGAAATCAGGACAACTGTCTTATCTTTGTTAACGCTGCAAACGTAATCGGCTATTGCAAGAATGCGATGATCCGGTGTTCTTTCGGAAAACGACTGGCTTACTTTTTCAGAGAAATCACGTCCTGTTTCAATATGAAGATTTCCGAGGTTTTCTCCGAGCGGAATATTCGCAGTCAATAGCATATCTCCCGAAAGTTTATCCAGCTCACGGGTAAATTCACGTGCGTGAAAGTTTATGATGTCATTCCCTCTTTTGAATTTATCAAGCTCCTCCAGAACAACTATTGGAATGATAACATCATTTTCCTCGAAATTGTAAATGCATTTGTAATCGTGAAGAAGAACATTAGTATCAATTATAAAAAGCTTTTTATTATGTTTCTTTATCATCGTTAAGTAATTTAAAATCAATAAACTGTATTTATTGAATATTTTCCGCCAACACGCTGCAAAAATAACTAAAATAAAGAATACTTTGTTGCGTGTGTTGAAAGTATGTTAATTTGTAGTTTTAAGTGCTGAGGTGCCTGGAGTAACCAGATCCTTATGGAAGCCAGTAATATGAATTATAATCAGGCCATTGAATTTCTTTTTAGCCAACTGCCGGCATACCACCGGATAGGAAAAGCTGCATATAAAAGTAACCTTCACAATACTCTGATGCTTGATGAATATCTTGGCAGGCCTCATTCCGGATACAGGACAATTCATATTGCCGGAACCAATGGCAAGGGATCTGTCTCTCACATGATTGCATCTGTTCTAATGGAAGCCGGCTATAAAACCGGACTCTATACATCACCTCATTTGAAAGACTTCAGGGAAAGGATTAAAGTGAATGGTCGAATGATCACCAAAAAAGCTGTTATAGGATTCATTGAAAAGCATTCATCTATTCTCATTTCTCTCGAGCCTTCATTTTTCGAAATGACTGTCGCAATGGCATTTGAGTATTTTGCCCAATCAGGTATTGAAATTGCAGTCATCGAGACTGGCCTTGGAGGAAGGCTCGATTCTACTAATATCATTAATCCGGTAATTTCAGTAATTACCAATATCGGCCATGATCATATGGATCTCCTTGGAAATTCTATCGAGAGGATTGCTCAGGAAAAAGCCGGTATAATAAAAAACGGGGTCCCTGTTGTTATCAGCGAAACACAGGAGGAAACCAAAAAGATTTTTATTGAAAAAGCACTGGAAACAGGATCTGAAATATACTTTGCTGACCAGAATTTTTCATGTATTCTGAATGACCTGGATTTCCTTAAAGGAATAAGAGCCTATACCGTATGGGATAAACTATCACAGAAATCTATCCAGGGGAAAATAAGTATTGGAGGAGATTATCAGTCAAAAAACATTCAGGCTGTCTTCCAGTCTTTCAGGACGCTTCAGGGAATCATAGAATTTAAAGAAGAAAATATCACTGAGGGAATAAGTAATGTCGTTGCCAGCACCAAGTTAATGGGCAGGTGGCAGATTCTTGGCAGGAAGCCGTTGATTATCTGCGATACGGGTCATAACAGGGAAGGTTTGGAATATGTCATTAATCAGCTGGAAAAGATTCCATGTCACAAACTTCATATTGTACTTGGTTTTGTCAGCGATAAGGATCGCAATTTAGTGCTCCCTCTTTTCCCTTCATCAGCAACTTATTACTTCACAAAAGCCTCTGTTCCAAGGGCTCTTGATGAGAAGATCCTGATGGCAGAAGCTGACAGGTGGAATCTTAAAGGTTCGAGCTTCCCATCTGTGAAGTCAGCTGTTACAGCTGCGAAAAGAAACTCATCACAAAATGATCTGATTTTCATTGGGGGAAGCACATTTGTTGTCGGAGATGCATTGTAATATTATTACTTTTAACCATCGCATTTGTTAAAACACATACTCATCCACCTGTTCAAAATTTGCCATTGCTATTGCGGCAGAACTGATAAAAGGATGCTGAATTACCCACCTGACAGCTTCACAGTAGCTTGGTTCAACTCCGGGAGATGGAGAGTATTTTCCTCCTGAGCATGTTTTCATTGCGATAACTCCAATTCCTTTATTCCCTGCATCAGTCAGAGCTGCAATAAGCCTTTTCTGATCCCATTCAGAAAATCTGCCTGTAACAGAATGGACAAATGAACCTTTGTGATTAAACGGTACCATAATGACATCATAAAAAAGCTCCTTATTATTTCTTTCATGCAAATTCAACAGATCATTATGGGTTGAAAATCCATGAGCCTTAATCACTCCGGTTCTTTTCATTTCAGTATAGAACCTCAACACTTCCTCATGGAAAAGCAGATCTTCCTGTGAGGCATCATGATATAACAGGATATCAATATAATCCGAATTAAGTGCTTTAAGGCTCTCTTCCAGCTTTAAGCTCAAAACTTCCCGGATCTCTTCAGAACCTTTCCTCCCTTTTCCTCCTGATGACAATTCATTCGGATCAAGTCTTATTTTTGACTGGATCACAACACTTTTCCTGATCCCTGAAACAGCCTTACCAACCAGCTTTTCATTATTGCCATTACCGTAAGCCCTGCCTGTATCAATGAAGGTGATGCCTTTGTCAATGGCATATTTAATCAACGATTCATCATTTGTTCTGGGCGCTCCGAAGCAGATCGGACTGACCATTATTCCTGTCTTGCCAACATTACGTTTGCCTTCAATCCTAAAGGGATTAAAATTACTGGGCTTTGAGAGAAGTTTTATTCCTGCCATACCTGCAATTGCAGCTGACAGGAATTTCTTCCGGGTTATGAGTCGTTTCACCATTTGCTGTATGGATTATCAACTTTTATTCTTATCTTCCTGTTTGAAACGTTGAAACCTATCTCATATACCATTTTAGCAATCAGCTCCATCTTTTCAAAATCAATTTTTTCAACACTATCTGCCGGTTTATGATAATCGGTATGCAACCCAGTTGTGAAGAAAAGGACAGGAATATCTTTCTTTACAAAATTGTAATGATCGCTTCTTGAAAAGAGCTGTAGTGGGCTGTTTCTTCCGCTAAGACTGTAATCCAGATTAATGGGTGACTTTTTATCGACATCATTCGCAATGTCAACAAGCTCCTTGCTTTGATTGCCCGTGATCACAAAAACCTCTGATTTTCCAGTCATAGGAGTCTCATCGGTGGTATCAGCGACACCCTTTACCCTTCCTATCATATCCATATTCAGATCGGCAACAGTATTTTCAAGGGGGAAGAGCGGGTTGTCGACATACGATTGTGAGCCGAAAAGTCCTATTTCTTCACCTGTGACCCAGAGGAATAGGAGTGATCTAAGAGGTTTTTTCTCAAGGCTCTGGAATGCCTGAGCTATCTCAAGGAGTGCTGCGCATCCGGATGCATCATCGTCTGCTCCTGTATTTATTCTGTCACCTTCTCCTCCTATATGGTCGGCATGCCCTGAAAAGACAACTATCTCCTTCTTGAGCACAGGATCGCTTCCTTCTATCCAGGCTGCCACATTGTTCAGGATTATTTCCCCAGTCTTTGATGCTTCTGTTATTTTTAATTTCTTTCCCGGAATGAGGAAAGATTGGGATTTCAGGTTGAGATCAATATTCTTCTGCAATTCGTCAAGAGTATGACCGGTACCTTTTAACAATTCATCGGCTATTGATCTGTGGACAAAGATTATTCTGGGCATTGCAGGCATATCGATGGTCAACGGTTTTGATCCCTTAAGATATTTGCTCGATTTTAATTCATTTGCAATCCCGGGATACTGTTGTTCAATCGAAGAACATCCTGACTTGGGATCAGAGACAATAAGGATAGCTTTTGCTTTCGAGAACATCAGGTTTGTCAGCTTTGCCTGAATGCTCATGAATGTTGACCATATCTCTTCATCAAACAGAAATCTGGTCCCATCCTCAGAAAGAGGCGATCTGTTCATCAGGAGAAGTATTTTTCCCTCGGGCGATATATTTTCAAGATCATTGTATTTGTATTTATCAGCCTTGATTCCGTAACCTGCAAATATCACCTCACCCTCAATTTTAAAATCTGAAGCTCCGATTGGGAAAAGCTGGATCATCGGATCTTTTATCAGGACAGAATCACTATTATTATTAAAAATAGTTATTGAGGATTTTTCAGGGTCAATGAATTTTTTCATGACCGTATAGGGTTGAAGAAAACTATTGCCATTGGCTGGCTTTAGTCCTAAAAGCCTTGCCTGTGTTGCGAGGTAATTTACTGTTATATCAAGTTCTGGTTCCCCGTTTGATCTTCCCTTCATCGAAGGTGACGCCAGAAAGGAAACATAGGCTTCCAGATCATTGGAATTTATCTGGTTGGGGCCGTTATTGCCTTTTTGCGGGAACAAATTGAACGGAACCATTATCATAGGAATAATGACGTTCAGGATTAAAGCTTTTCTAATGATCATTGCAGCATTTTTAAAATACGGCTTTAAATGTAAGAAAGATTTTTCGGATTTGCCTGATATCCTCACAATCTGTCATTGAAAAGAAAAGTACCTTAAAACTCCTTCTTCCAAAGGCAGTTCGAATGATTTATTTTTTAGCTTTGCTGTTCAAACTTAAATTATGGAAGCCAGCATATTATTCTGGGTAATATTTAACGCTGTAATTTTCACTGTACTTGCTCTCGATCTTGGTGTATTTAATAAGAAAGCTCATAAAATTGCTGTAAAGGAAGCTCTTATATGGAGCAGTGTCTGGATAGCAATTGCATTGGCTTTTAACATATTCGTCCTTCTTCAGTTTGGAAAGACCAAAGCACTTGAATTTCTGACAGGTTATGTGATAGAGTATTCATTGAGCGTCGACAATATTTTTGTCTTTATTTTAATCTTTTCTTATTTCTCCGTTAAGCCGCAATACCAGCATAAAATATTGTTCTGGGGGATTTTAGGAGCACTGATAATGAGGGGGATTTTCATTTTTGCCGGGGTGGCACTGATCAACAGGTTCCATTGGATAGTCATTATTTTTGGAGCTTTCCTTGTCTTTTCAGGTTTTAAGATGTTGTTTCAAAAGGAGGAAGTATCAGTTGAGCCAGAAAAAAACGGTCTTGTGAGATTATTCAGGAAATTATTTCCGGTTTCCGAAACACTTCATGGGGACTCGCTTTTCGTTCGGCAAAACAAAAGACTGTATGCGACGCCTTTATTTCTTGTCCTGCTTGTCATTGAATCAACTGACCTGATATTTGCCGTTGACAGTATTCCTGCTGTTCTAGCTATCAGCAAAGATACATTCATAGTATATACTTCAAATATTTTTGCAATACTGGGATTACGTTCGCTTTATTTTGCCGTCTCAGGGTTAATGGGATTATTCAGGTTCCTGAAAGTAGGACTTGCAATTGTACTTTCATTTGTTGGTTTCAAAATGCTCGCATCCTATATTCATTTTGAAATACCTATACTGGTCTCACTTGGAATAATAATATCAATTCTGCTTGTCTCAATCCTTGCGTCCGTTATAATAAAAAAGAAAGAATCTTTTCCCGATTTATTAAAGTGACATAATTGATTCACTTTTAAAGTAAAGTGTTAATTTTACAGCTCAGTATTGTGAAGGGATTAAGAGTCAAGTACATTTCTAAGGGCGACTGATAATGGTTTCGCACAGGCAAAAACCGGCTACTCCGTGGCTACTAATTGTTCTTTTCATAATTATTTCGGCAAGCAGTATCTTGCTGGGATTGTTCTATTATAGAAGTCAGAAAAGAAGGCTTCTGAACGAAAAAAATCTCGAACTTTCCGCAATAGCCGACCTTAAAGTTAAACAAATCGCACAGTGGAGGAATGAGAGAATTGGTGATGCAATCCTGATAGGCGAAAACAATCCTTTTGTAAGGCTTTTACATGATTACCTGGGCGGAACCGAAAATAAAACACTTTATTCAGATATTGTTGCAGCACTAAAATCAGTAACCAGAAACATAGAATATAAAAATATTCTTCTTATTGATTCACTTGGAAAAGTCAGGGGAAATTATCCGGAACAGGACACTATTCTGGGTGACTACCTGAGACTTCAGTTGCCCGATTTGATGAAACTGGAGTCAGGAGTTCTTACCGATCTTCATAAGGTAAGCAATATAAACTATGTTCATCTTGATCTTGTTATACCCCTTATCAATACCTGGCAGAAAGGTTCCTCCGTTTTTGGTCTGCTTGCTCTGAGGATCGATCCGGAAGAAATTCTTTACCCCCTGGTTAAAACCTGGCCCGTTCCAAATAAGACGGCCGAAGCACTGCTGATAAGGCAGGAAGGAGAAGAGGTTCTTTACCTGAATGAACTTAGGTTTAAAAAGAATTCCGAGCTGGTTCTGAGAAAATCTGTTTCGGAGGAAAAACTCCCGGAGGCAATGGCCGTACGCGGTATTGAAGGAACAAGTGATGGTAATGATTACAGAGGCGCAACAGTGATCTCTGCTATGAAGAAAGTACCGGGATCTCAATGGTATCTCATATCTAAAATTAATCAAAATGAAGTCTTCTCTGCTTTAAATGAGCAGATGACGATGATAATCATAATAATAATACTCTTTATCCTGACCATAGGTTTGCTGCTTGGGATTATCGAATGGAACGAGAATGCCAGATTTTACCGCGAGAAATATGAAGCGGAACTTGACCATATGGCTTTAAGAAAGCATTTTGATTATATACTGAAGTATGCAAATGATATAATTTTCCTTACTGACAGGAATATGAATATTATTGAAGCAAACGACAGAGCTGCAGAAGCTTACCAGCGTGACAGGAAAGAACTTTTAGGGATGAGCCTCTCAAAAATCAGGGCTCCGGGTGCTGTCAAGGAGCTTGAAAATGAAAACAGGATCCTCGATGAAAAAGGATTTTCAACTTATGAAACTGTTCATGTCAGGAAAGATGGTACAACAATGCCTGTNGAAATAAGTGCGCGAAAAGTTGAAATAGAAGGAGTTAAATATTTTCAGTCAATTTGCCGCGACATAACAGAACGTAAATTTGCAGAAGAGACTCTCAGGGAAAGTGAAGAGCGTTTCCGTAAGATCTTTGAAGAGAGTCCTATCAGTATAGCAATGACTGGCAANGACCTTGGNATAATACGGGCGAATTCAGCTTTCTGTAAGATGCTTGGCTTTAAAGAGGAGGAATTAAAGTCTGTAACCCTTCGGAATTTTACGCATCCTGATTATATAGCAGGAGACGATGTATCACTTTTAAGGCTGGTGGCAGAAGAGATTCCTGTTTATCATACCGAAAACAGGTATATCCGTAAAGATAAGACTGTTATATGGGGATCAGCAACCATCAGTATTATTAGGAATAATAATGATGAAGTTCAGTACTTCCTGGCAATGATCGAGGATATAACCCAGCGTAAAAAAGCAGAAGCTGAGCTCATAGCCGCAAAGGAAAAAGCTGAAGAGAGTGACCGTCTCAAAACTGCTTTCCTTCACAATGTCTCCCATGAGATCAGAACTCCAATGAATGCCATAATCGGATTCTCAGCGCTTCTTAACGAGCCGGATACAACTGAAGAAGAAAGACATCAGTTCATCGATATTATTTTTCAGAGCGGGAGCCAATTACTTTCAATTATCAACGATATTGTCGATATTGCCAATGTTGAAAGCGGTCAGGTTAAGCTGAATATCAAAGAGATGAATCTTAATTCATCCCTTCGAAGCCTAGATGAGCAATTCAGTTACAAGGAAAAACCTGATGTCATATCGATAAACCTTGATGCCGGATTACCGGATGAACGGGCTATGATTATGACTGACAGTACAAAGGTTATCCAGATTCTTTCAAACCTGATAAATAATGCAACCAAATTTACAAAAGAAGGAGAAATAGATTTTGGATATTCTCTTAAAGACGGTTACCTTGAATTTTTTGTCAGGGATACAGGAATCGGAATTCCGCCCGAACATCATGAAAAGATATTTGAAAGGTTCTTTCAGGTCGACAACCTCGTTTCAAGGAAATTTGGCGGAACCGGACTTGGTCTTTCAATTTGCAAAGCTTATGTTGAACTTCTGGGAGGTAAAATATGGGTAAGTTCAAATCCCGGGCAGGGAACCGAATTCCGGTTCACAATACCTTATATTTTTTCTGAAGAATCATTATAAGGGGATTGTAAACCTTCCTGATTTCTCTATTAATTCATTCAATAAAAGCCTTTCTCAACCAATAATCATGCTCCGTACACAATTCTGGCACTTTTCTTGTACAGTTTTTCAGGTAAAAAATCAAAAGTGACAGTCTCAGTATGAGTTTTTGATTAATCAAAATTGATCTATATAAATCGAAGATGCGGAAATTTTAGTAATTTTATCACGAAATCTATCAAAAGATTAGCGTCAGCAATTATTGACTTCGATCATTTATATAAAAACTTCCTATGAAAAGGGGCTTTGATATATATATATTTATAATCATTTGTATTCTAACCACTTTTATACCGGGATGCGTACTGTTAAGGCCACCGGATGTTATAACATCTTCGGTTAGCTTTATTGGTCCTACCAGTGCAACAGGAGGTGGTAGGGTGACAGGCGATGGCAACTCTGCAATGATTGCAAGAGGAGTATGCTGGAGTACCAAAAAATCACCTGATGTTGAGGACCCACATACCACCGACGGGTATGAAATAGGTGAATATATAAGCAACATAACAGGGTTGACCCCAAATACTTTATATCATGTCAGAGCGTACGCATCAAACGTGGAAGGCACTTCTTATGGCAAGGATCTGACATTCACCACAAGCCCATTTGGTGTTCCTGAACTGACTACCAAAGCTGTGACGGGAATCACTCAGACAACCGCTGTTTCAGGCGGTGAAAATATCAGTGACGGTGGCGAACCAATTACCGAAAAGGGAGTATGCTGGAGCACCCAGACAGGACCGGATATTTCAGATTCAAAAACTAATAATGGTGATGGAACCGGGTCGTTCACCAGCAATATTACAGGGCTGACAGGAAATACCACATACTATGTCAGAGCCTACGCAAAAAATTCAGAAGGAACAGGCTATGGGCAGCAAATAATGTTCAAAACGAACCAGCTGCTNCCGGTAATTACTACCACGAATCCTTCAACCACTTCAGCAACATCCGGTACAAGTGGTGGCTCAATAGCCAGTGACGGGGGTTCTTCCATTACTGCTAAAGGAGTCTGCTGGGGTACAACCTCCAATCCTGTTATTGGTTCTAACAACTGGACAAATAATGGGACAGGAACAGCAACATTTACAAGTAACATAACAGGGCTAACTGCAAACACCACCTATCACGTAAGGGCATATGCTACTAACGGAGTCGGGACTGCTTATGGGGAAGATAAACAATTCACCACCGATCCTTTGACAGTAAGTGATAATGATGGCAATACCTACGATGTAATAAGGATCGGAACACAGGTATGGACGAAGCAAAATCTAAGAACAACAAAGCTTAACGACAATAGTTCCATACCATTGGTATCTGGCAATTCTGCATGGAGCAACCTTTCTTCATCAGGTTATTGCTGGTATGATGGAAACGAAGGTTATAAGAATACTTACGGTGCTATTTACAACTGGTATGCTGTAAGCACTGGCAAATTATGCCCTTCAGGCTGGCATGTTTCAACCGATAATGACTGGATAACTCTTGAATTTTATCTTGGGGGTGTAAGTCCGGCTGGTGGTAAACTGAAAGAAACCGGATTCTCCCACTGGCTCTCCCCTAACACAGGTGCGACAAATCAATATGGTTTCACTGCATTACCGGGAGGCTGGCGACGGGGTGATAATGGGATTTTTGAATCTATTACCAGTTATGGACTGTGGTGGACATCTACCGAATACAGCTCTCCGGAGGCATATTACAGGAAGATATGGTATAATGACGACAAAACTTTTAAATCCTTTAGTCATGAAAAATATGGTATGTCAGTCCGCTGTCTGAAGGATTGAGAATACCTCATTTCAGATTATTTTTGAATTGCTTTGCCTGGTTTGCTCTAAAAGGAGCTTTAGGATAAAAACAACTAAGGGAACAACATTCATTGATTATTCGTCATAGGTTTTTCTCCTGTGATCAAAAATTTTTTGGACAGGAAAAAAAACTCCATTTTATTTACGGATTATATTATTCTGAAAGATATTCAGTATCTGATAAAAGTGATTTTGAAAACAATTATTATAACAGAAATAAGTTTAAACTTTACGTAATTCTTTCAACAAATGAAAAGAAAATCATGTGTTTTTAATTTGCTCCTTCCTGTTCTCTTTATCTGTGGAATTGTTTTTATAACCAGCTGCAAAGAAGATCCTGTTCTGCCCACATTAACTACAGCTGTTGCAGAAAATATTACAATAAGTACTGCAACGACCGGAGGTAACATTACTTCAGACGGAGGGGCAGAAGTTATAGCAAGAGGTGTATGCTGGGGAACAGCTTCCCAACCATTGATTTCAGGGCCACACACATCCGACAGTAATGGAGATGGCATATTTGTGAGCAACCTTAGCGGTTTAACAGCAGGAACCTTGTACTATGTGAGGGCATATGCAACAAATGAAGTTGGTACTGCTTATGGTAATGAAGTCTCGTTCAGTACTGTCACACCCAGTGTTCCGGCCCTTACTACCAGGGAAGTCACCCTTATAACATCCACTTCATCTGTTTCGGGAGGAAACATAACGT
>JGI20213J14113_1000127_pt1 | contig 16127 bp, 19 predicted proteins | sample WetSurMetagenome_3_FD_14113 | JGI IMG/M metagenome (IMG submission 14113) | reverse complement strand
TCGAATTAATGATTTCTAGAACAATTTGTTCGGGTAAATATATGACATTGATTTCAGGAGACGTTGCCGCGGTAACTTCTGCTGTTGAAAATGCAATCAACACAATTGGTTTTGGGGTAATAGATAATTTTGTGATACCAAATGTTCATCCATCTATATTCCCGGCAATAGCCGGGCACAACAATGTTCAAATGCTCGAATCACTTGGAATAGTTGAGTCTTATTCGGTTGCCTCATTAATTGAAGCTGCAGATGCTGCAGTAAAAGCCGCAAAAGTTCAGCTTGTTGAACTCCGCCTTGCAATGGCACTCGGTGGCAAAGCCTTTTTTAGTGTTACCGGAGATGTTGCTGCGGTTACCAGTGCTGTTGAGGCTGGTGCAATAATAGTTTCTGAAAAAGGATTGCTCGTTAATAAAGTAATCATTGCAAATCCTCGTCAGGAGCTTCTTTCAGAGATGATTTAGAGTTCGTTTGATTCGTTAAAAATTTTTTTTAACCAGTGATTTTTTGCCGTTCGTCCCCGTTTATCACAATTGTCATTGACAATTAACTTAAAAAGATTATCTTATAGCAAGAACATATTAGAATCTCTGCTTAATCCCGAAATCTCCTCTACTCTGAACAGCTTGTTCTTTAAATAAACAAGATTACCAACAAGATAAAGGAGTGCGTATTTATGACAAAGAAAAAAATTCAATGTGATGAGTGCGGCTATTATTGGGAGAATAATCCTGCTGAGCAGTTTCCTCAAAGTTGTCCCGTTTGTTTTAGCAACAGGATTCATCGCGCTACAAGACATAAACGGTTTGCAAAAAAAGCCCGCATTAATGTCAGAAGAGCATATTCGACACGCATTGGCTGACAGAAATTTATAACAACAATTTAAGGAGGGAATACAAAATGAAAATTGCAATAGAATCAAATGATGGTGTGACAATTAAATCGCCGCTTATTCCAACAAAGGGATACGTCGTTTATGATGTTAAAGAATCTGACATTGTTGGTTCCGAGTATAGGGAGAGTAATCTGAGAGAGAAAAAACCAAGCGGTGAGAAGGTAATCATTCCAACAAAAATTCGTTCTTTGCTGAATGATTGCTCAACCATAATCTCCAGAGGAATGGATAGGAGCAATCTGAATGTCTTGAAAGAAGGAGGAATGGACGTATTTATAACTTTCAAAACATCAACGAAAGATGCAGTAAAGTTATATATGAGAGAGTTACTTATCACCAATAAGCTTGCTCATTAAACAAATCAAAGACAGATTGAAATTTGTAGCTTTTTCCTTATAAAACCCTTCGGTTCTACCACACAAGTGAGTCCAGTAAATTCAATCCAGAACTTGTAAAGCGCCGAAAATACTTTAATTTTCAGTGTAACAATTTTCTTATCTAATAATTTCTACAGAGAAAAATTTTATGGCTTCAAATGGCAGACCGACTTGGGATGAATATTTTTTAAAGCTTGCTATGCTTGCCTCCGAAAGAGCAACATGCCCTAGAATGCATTGCGGCTGCGTTCTTGTTAAAGACAGATTTGTTCTTGCTACGGGTTACAATGGTTCATTACCGGGGCAACCTCATTGTGAAGATGTTGGTTGCTTAATAGTTGAAAACCATTGTGTACGGACAAATCACGCAGAAATAAATGCCCTTGTTCAAGCAACCACACACGGAGTAAACATTAAGGGAGCTACGGCATATATTACAAACATGTCCTGCACAACCTGTTCAAAGGCACTTATTGCCGCCGGTATAAAAAGAGTCGTGGTTTTTTCTGATTTCCACGATACTCTTGCAATTAAATTTTTTAATGATGCCGGGGTTGAAATAACCAAAGTTGACATGCCAGACAAGTTGATTAGATATGATCTTGAGAATTATTCTTCAGCTAAGAAAACAGAAAAGTCCAAGTAGAAAGCTTGACCACCTCAAAAACGGTTCGTTATCTGCTTATTCTTCTTGCAATAATTTTTTGGGGGACATCTTTTGTCGCGACTAAAACTGTTTTGCAAGAAATCAACCCGGTTACAATCATTATTCTTCGTTTGGTATTCGCCTCGGTTCTTCTAACCATTATTGCACTCTCTACTAAAAAGAAATTTTCAATAAACCTTAAAAGCCATGGCTGGATTTTTATTCTTGCCTTGGTAGCCGTCTTCCATCTTTGGATACAAGTAACCGGATTACAATACACAACAGCCTCAAACACTGGCTGGATAATTGGAACGGCACCAATTTTTATGGCAATACTTGGATTTGCCTTTTACAAAGAAAGAATCACACCGCTTCAATTAGCCGGGATATTGGTCGCATTAGCCGGATTACTTTTGCTAATTGGCAAAGGAGATATCACAAACATCGGATTGATTGAAAACAAGGGTGACCTACTAGTGCTTGGCAGTGCTTTTACCTGGGGAGTCTACTCGATGGTCAATAAAAAAATATCGCTTTCTTACTCGCCGCTTATGACAATCCTTTATCTTTTTCTTATGATGGCTGTTATAATAATTCCATTCAATCTTAATTCAGAAACTATTAACTCAATAATTAATCTTTCACTAATTAGCTGGATGTGGATTCTTTTTCTGGGCATTTTTTGTTCGGGTGTTGCATACGTTATTTGGGCACAGGCTTTGCGCGATATGGAATCAGCGAAGGTTGGTGCATTCCTTTACTTTGAACCGCTTGTAACAGTTGTTGCCGCCTGGTTTTTTCTCAATGAAGAGATTACTCTATTAATGATCTTCAGCGGATTGCTTATTACAGCCGGCGTATTCATTGTAAACAAAGAATAATTTATCGGTGATTAACTTGCAGATAAAGATTATCAAATTAGAATGAAATTTCTTTTAAGATTAAAGATTTATAAATTCACAATGTAGAATAAATAATCAGCTAAACAGATGGTCTTTAATCAGGAAAATAAAAAACCGCAAATCGAGTATCCCTGCAAATGGCCGTACAAAATAATCGGCGATAGCATTGAGGAAATGATAAGTGCTGTTGAAGAGGCAGTTGTTGATTTAGAATACGATCTTACCCCGTCGAACATAAGTAAAAAAGGAAAATATTTCAGTTTGAATATTACCGTTGTTGTACCTTCCGAAGTCGTGAGAGATTTAATCTTCCAGAAGTTATCCAAACATCCAGCAATTAAATTTGTGATTTAATTCTGTCGTGGACGAGAACTGTCAATTTCCTCCGCCCATAAATTTTAATTGCTGGAAACATCATCTGGGTTTTATAAAAAGGCAAATCGCCGCTATAAAATCACTAAAAGAAATCGAGGAACTTAAAATTCATCTGCTGAGAATCGGTGATTCGCAAATGGATTTGTACTATGGAAGATACTCACCAAGCGAAATATCAAATCAAATTATTAACTCAATTAAAAGAAAAAAAATATCTTCAGAAAACCACTATGATGAGTGGCTTAAAAACGAAGGCAAAGATTACAAACTACTTGAACTAAAAGACAAATCAATTTGGACTTTAAGATTGGGCGAAACAAGAGAAAGATATGTTCATATTCATCCTGCCAGATACTCGCCACACACGATTAGAGTTAAGGCAACAGCATTAAAAACCGTTATTTTGATTTTGTGTTTGGAGGATTTTGGTGAGTTAAAAGATATCGATACGGAATCAGTGAACATCACCAGGAAAAAATATTTGAATGAACCCCCATTAAAATCTCTTTCGGGGTCTTCGAGTTTTATGAGACTGCTTGATCTTTTTCATTAGGTATGAGAAAATAAATTACCGGGGAATGATTGGCTGTCACAGCACAACCGTGACAGCCGAGAGATTAATTTTTACTGGGTTCGCTTATGAGCAGTTCTTTCTCAATTGCAGATTTGAAAGATTCCTTCGGAAGTGCACCAACCGCTAATTTTGGTTGTCCATCTTTGGGAATGAATAATAACGATGGAATGCTTCTGATTCCAAATACTGCACCGAGCTCCTGTTCTTCATCAGTATTGACTTTATAAAAATTTACTTTTCCTTTGTACTCGGTGGAAAGTTCATCTATTATTGGTCCTACCGTTCTGCAAGGCCCGCACCAGGGAGCCCAAAAATCAACCACAGCAGGAAGCTCACCCTCAAATTTCCAATCCTGGTTTTTCTCGTAATTAAAAACTTTTTCTAAAAATGCTTGTTTTGTTAAATGCTCAGCCATTGTTTTTCCCTTTTTTGAATTATTTATATTGCTTTTAAAACTCTTTGCAGCTTTTCCTGCACTTCCGTTGCTATTGGTTTCATCTGATCGTTTTCTATAATCCATGTCATTACCATCGGATCAAAAATGGAAATATTTGTCTTCCCTTCTTTTTCATAAACGATTACGTTACATGGAAGCAGAAGACCAAGCTGTTCTTCTTCCTGCAAAGCCCTGTGCGCAATAGGGGGATTGCAGGCACCAAGTATTGCATATTTCTTGAAGTCAACATTTATCTTTTGCTTGAGTGTCTCCTTAACATCAATGAAAGTTAAAACTCCGAAGCCTTCCTTCTTAAGTTCAGCAGTTACTTTTTCGATTGCCTGCTCATAATTTAAATCGACCGTTTTTGAAAATCCGTATTGCATCTCTAATCCTTTTTATTCAAAAATATTTATTATTTCTCTGATTTTTTTAAAGTTGAAAGCTTGAATGGTGCATAAAACGGACAAAATCCAACAAAGCTCGTAAATAAAAACACAACTGCAAAAATGCCCAATACTATTGCAGCAACCCCACTGATTTGGTTTGTGAAATATAGAATAGCAAGTATCACCGCAAGAAATATTCTAATTCCTTTATCCATTGATCCCATATTTTTTTTCATTTCTGATTCACCTTTCTTATAAAGAGTAATTTGATTTGTTTCCAGTCTGTTAGTATCAAGCCCATTAACGATCCATATAATGTGCTATTGACTGGACTTCCTGTTATCGCACAGCTGCCATTACAACCAATAAAATTATAGTAGAGAAAACCGCCAAGCGCACCTAACGTCACTGGCAAAAACAATTTTATTTTACCCCAGATCATTTTAAACCTGCTGCGTTCCATCTAAGAATTCCGCCTTTAAGATTTGAAGCATTGAACCCCAGCTTTTTAAGTTTTGCTGCTGCGTTTAAACTTCGGTTGCCAGTGCTGCAATAGCATATTATCTCTGCATCTTTAAATTTTTTTAATTCTCCACCACTTGATGCTATTGACGTTATCGGAATATGGAAAGAACCTTTAATTGAATTCTTTTTTCTCTCGGTATCTGTTCTTACATCAAGAAGAACAACATTCTGTTCTTTTTTTATTTTCTGAAAAGCATCGACCGCTGAATATTGTCGAATTGATCTAATCAAAAGAATTTTTCTGATGACATAAAATGCTATCAAAGCAATTAGTGCGTATAGAAATATTTGTTCAGTTGCCATATTATAAATTTATTGTTTACGAAAGGTTTGATATTCGAAATGATAAAAGGATTCATAGCACAAGAACCACTCTAAATAAGTGCCTAATAATAGTTCTTCTAGCTCAATGTCTATTTCTAAAAAAGTTAGGAATCTCTATTTGGTTCTTTTCATATAACCGTTATAAATAAGCATCATAATGGTAGCAGCAATGCCAACCAATCCAATTATAAGGAAAACAAATTCAGGTCTTCTAGCTTGTTCAGCGTAAATTTTATATATCCAACCGCCAAAGGGCCCTACGAGTGCCCAAGCTATTGCAATTGGTAAGAACGCAAAACCCTGAAAGAGTGCTGCTTGTCCTTTGGGTGCAAGATCGGCAAGATATTCATAAAATCTTGGCGCCTGTGTCTGCTCTCCAATAGAAAAGATAAAAATCGCTGACATTGCTAGTGGAATCCCAAGTCCAATTTGGAAGACGATCGAGCCATTCGACGTAACATTTACAAACAATCCTTGAACAATTGGCGCCACAAAGAAAAGCATCAACCAACTTGTTGCAGCAAGAATAAAAGAAATAATTATTGCCGTGAACGTGGGTATTCGCTTAGTAATAATATTTATTGGTATTTGCAAAAGTACAATTGTAAATGCTCCTGTTGCTGTAATAATCTCAAACGGGGCATCTTTTGATATAAAGTCTCTAACATAAAATGGTATAACAAAAAAGTATTCCCAGAACACCAACCAATAGAGTGAGAATATTAACAAAAAAACAATGAACTTAATATTTTTTATCACCATCCACATATTTTTAATTACTTGTTGAATACTCTCTCTTTGCTCATCTAATTTAGCCTGTGGTTCCTTGAAGAAAAACAAAGTAACTAAAAACATAAGCGCACAGCTAATCGCAGAAACCAAATAAACAAACTCGATCCCGAAGGAATCTCTAACTATGAGGGCCAGAATGGGGCCAATTGCAGCACCGATGTTAACAAGCCAGTAATAAATTGCATAACCAAAGGATTTTGTTTCCGACGTAGTTGTTAATGCTACTGTTCCCAGTACGCTTGGTTTTATAAATGATCCGCCAATTGCAGTGAAGATTAAAATAAAACTAAGAATAACAAAAAGACTTGTATCAGAATACCATACTGCAAAAGCTTTCATTCCGGTTGAACCAATAAGAAAATATCCGATTGCAAGGATAAAGAATGCAAACGAAAATGCTTTCTTAAATCCAAATTTATCTGCTAGTGCACCTGCGAATATAGGCAGGGAGTAAATCAATGCGCCGAAGATTGATTGAAGTAAGCCGGCATCATCAATATCAAATTTCAAATGATCACGAAGAAAAACGCTTAAGATTGCTCCCTGCCCATAATAAGCGAGTCTTTCGAAAAGCTCCATCCCATTTGCAATCCAGAAGGATTTCTGAAAGCCTGATTTTATCTGCGCCAGCCCGCTTGTTTTTTCCAAAGAATTTCCTTTCAAAAAATTTGATGCGCAATTTAGGTAGTTTTCTCCTCAAAATTTACTTGTCCAATGGCAAATAAAATTCTTATATTCATTCCCAATCATTTGCATATAAAGTTTCGGTTTTACAAGGGAGATAATTAATAATTAATATAATATACATAAGGAGGCTAAATGCTTAGTTTAAAAAAGGTTCTTTTGTTCTGTACTTTTCTGTTAATTACAAAAACGAGTTTTGCCGAACAACCGGTTTTTGTAAAAGAATTTTTAGGGCAGGTAGATTTTGTACAAGGCAGGCTTATGCAACTTGCCGAGGCTATGCCAGAAGATAAATATAGCTGGACACCGGGAGAAGGAGTAAGATCTGTTGGAGAAGTTTATGTTCATGCAGCCGAATCTAACTATTATTTTCTGGATCTTATGCAGGGAACCGAACCGGATATGAGTAAGAGTAGCAGCGAAACAGATAAAAAGTCTGCTCTTGCAATGATGGAAAAATCTTTTGAAGCGGTTAAAGAAGCCGCCGGTAATTTCACGGAGGAAGATCTTAACAAAGAGATTGAGGCTTTTGGGATGAAATTTTCCGTGAGGAACTTTATGGTTACTATGATTGCTCACTTACACGAGCATCTTGGTCAGTCAATTGCATATGCGAGAATGAATGGTGTGACTCCACCCTGGAGTATGAAAGGAGAATAGGCTTTATGGAAGAGCACTCTTTTGAGTGCTCTTCTATTTTGAGTTTAACTTAGCCGGAAAGGGTGTCCCGCTTACCTTAAAAATGCTTATCATCAGAACAACCACGCCAATCCATTGAGCAGCATCTAAAATATTACCACGCAAAGCATATTCAAGTATTATTGCTGTTAAAGGAAATGCCAGTTCGCATATTGAAGCGACGGAGGCGGTAATTCTTTTTAATCCATAATAATAAAGAAAAATTGCTGCTCCACCGGTAGTAAATGCAATAATAAAAAAGATAAAGGCTTGTTTTGTAGTGATATCAGAAATGCTTTTTATATCACCCAGAGAAACAACAAACACCAACATTATAATTGCTGAAAAAAGAAAACGTAAATATGTTCCCATCTCAAAAGGAACATTTTTCAAAGCACGTTTGCTCAACACAGTTGATGAACTAAAACTTACCGCTGCCAACAATGAAAATAAAGCCGCTATCGTGGTTTTATCTCCAGTTGAAAAATCCGGCAGCTTGGTTCCGAATGTCATAAAGTATGCGCCGATGACTGCTAACGCAGCCCAGAAGAAAAATTGTCTTGGTAATTTTTCTCTCAGAAAGACGGCGGCAAGAGTTATTGCAAAAACAGGCTGTAATTTTTGAAGAAGTATTACCACAGAAAGATTAATAAAGTTAACATAAAAAAGAGCTTTTGTAATAGCCATCGTTCCTATTGCTCCACCAAGTAATGCAACGAAAAAGAAAGCCAGCCAATCTTTCCGTTGTAATGTTTTTAACAAAGGTATTTTCCCGATGAAATGTGGCGAAAGCAAAAAAGCTACAAGCGTACTTTCGACAAACACCACCAGAGAAACCGGAAGATTATAAAGAGAAGGGCGAAGAACTATCCCATCTACTCCCCATAAACCTGCTGCTAATATAACAAACAAGGGGGCCAAACTATCTTTCACAGAGGAATGATTCCCGTCTGATTTCATTTAGAAATAATTTTTTTAATTTATGTTTGGGTATAAAATTATTTACTAATTTAACTAATAATAACTAAATGATAATAGAGATTATAATATGATAATAAAATCAAGACTGACAAAAATAATTTCAGCGCTGGTCTTCTCGTTGACGATATGGTCCTGTTCATCAATTTCCGTTTTCAGTCCCGAAGCCTACAAACAAGCCGTAGATTTAAAAGTAGAATCTCTTGAACTTATGTCCTTTGCGACTTCGCCTTATGACGACAATGAAGAAAGTGTAACATACTTGAAAACAGAATTAAGAAAGGCGTATGAGTTTGCGCTCGGAAGACCCAACAATGAGCTTTCAACCGAGCAGTGGGAAATATTAATCAATGAAGAGGGAAATCTGCTTGGCGGATTTTTGAAAAGGTGGGAAGCAGAAGGCACTCTTTCTGAAATGTTTGTAACGGAGATGCAAACACTCGTCAGCGATGCTTTCGATACAATAATAGGTCTTGAAAGCGGAAAAATAGATCCATCAGAACTTAAATAGAGGGTTATTATATGCCAACATTTAATGAGTTCGTTTCTACACTTAAAATTGACTTGCTGGATTTTGCAAAAGAAAATCTTGAGGAATACAAAGATGAACTGCTTAAAGACGGAACACTCTTCATAGAAAAAACAAAATCAGACCTGGAACGATGGACGGAGGGACTTGCAACTGGCGCACTAAGCACTACAGACTTTGAGTTTTTATTAAAGGGGAAAAAAGATCTTGCACAAATGGAAGCGCTGAAACAGCTAGGCTTATCCAAAATAAGGATTACTAAAATAACTAACGGCATAATTGATGTTGTCGTGGGCAGTGCCGTAAAAACATTTTTGTAATAGTATTTAATTGTTAAAAATAATTGAGGGAAATAATGGAACAATCAAAAGAGCAAACCGCAGCATTGCTGACTCAAATCTTATTTTCAAAACTTTCACACAGGTTTTTTGAAAAATATACTGAATATGAAATGCAATCAGATTTTTTGAAGGATGAAATAATGAGTGTATATCACACCTTCCTTGAGAAACTTAGCAAACCGCCCGATACGAAAAAGAAATAGATTCGTAACCCTAAAATCTAAGTGAATTTAAGTGGGGAACGATCTGTTCCCCGTAAGATTATCTTTCACACCTTATAAAATTTCCTTAAGTTTGCCCCGCATCCTTAGCTCAGTTGGTAGAGCATCTGACTCTTAATCAGCAGGTCGCGGGTTCGAATCCCGCAGGATGCACAAAAAGCCCCGCCAGTTCGCATATTGAAGCGACGGAGGCGGTAATTCTTTTTAATCCATAATAATAAAGAAAAATTGCTGCTCCACCGGTAGTAAATGCAATAATAAAAAAGATAAAGGCTTGTTTTGTAGTGATATCAGAAATGCTTTTTATATCACCCAGAGAAACAACAAACACCAACATTATAATTGCTGAAAAAAGAAAACGTAAATATGTTCCCATCTCAAAAGGAACATTTTTCAAAGCACGTTTGCTCAACACAGTTGATGAACTAAAACTTACCGCTGCCAACAATGAAAATAAAGCCGCTATCGTGGTTTTATCTCCAGTTGAAAAATCCGGCAGCTTGGTTCCGAATGTCATAAAGTATGCGCCGATGACTGCTAACGCAGCCCAGAAGAAAAATTGTCTTGGTAATTTTTCTCTCAGAAAGACGGCGGCAAGAGTTATTGCAAAAACAGGCTGTAATTTTTGAAGAAGTATTACCACAGAAAGATTAATAAAGTTAACATAAAAAAGAGCTTTTGTAATAGCCATCGTTCCTATTGCTCCACCAAGTAATGCAACGAAAAAGAAAGCCAGCCAATCTTTCCGTTGTAATGTTTTTAACAAAGGTATTTTCCCGATGAAATGTGGCGAAAGCAAAAAAGCTACAAGCGTACTTTCGACAAACACCACCAGAGAAACCGGAAGATTATAAAGAGAAGGGCGAAGAACTATCCCATCTACTCCCCATAAACCTGCTGCTAATATAACAAACAAGGGGGCCAAACTATCTTTCACAGAGGAATGATTCCCGTCTGATTTCATTTAGAAATAATTTTTTTAATTTATGTTTGGGTATAAAATTATTTACTAATTTAACTAATAATAACTAAATGATAATAGAGATTATAATATGATAATAAAATCAAGACTGACAAAAATAATTTCAGCGCTGGTCTTCTCGTTGACGATATGGTCCTGTTCATCAATTTCCGTTTTCAGTCCCGAAGCCTACAAACAAGCCGTAGATTTAAAAGTAGAATCTCTTGAACTTATGTCCTTTGCGACTTCGCCTTATGACGACAATGAAGAAAGTGTAACATACTTGAAAACAGAATTAAGAAAGGCGTATGAGTTTGCGCTCGGAAGACCCAACAATGAGCTTTCAACCGAGCAGTGGGAAATATTAATCAATGAAGAGGGAAATCTGCTTGGCGGATTTTTGAAAAGGTGGGAAGCAGAAGGCACTCTTTCTGAAATGTTTGTAACGGAGATGCAAACACTCGTCAGCGATGCTTTCGATACAATAATAGGTCTTGAAAGCGGAAAAATAGATCCATCAGAACTTAAATAGAGGGTTATTATATGCCAACATTTAATGAGTTCGTTTCTACACTTAAAATTGACTTGCTGGATTTTGCAAAAGAAAATCTTGAGGAATACAAAGATGAACTGCTTAAAGACGGAACACTCTTCATAGAAAAAACAAAATCAGACCTGGAACGATGGACGGAGGGACTTGCAACTGGCGCACTAAGCACTACAGACTTTGAGTTTTTATTAAAGGGGAAAAAAGATCTTGCACAAATGGAAGCGCTGAAACAGCTAGGCTTATCCAAAATAAGGATTACTAAAATAACTAACGGCATAATTGATGTTGTCGTGGGCAGTGCCGTAAAAACATTTTTGTAATAGTATTTAATTGTTAAAAATAATTGAGGGAAATAATGGAACAATCAAAAGAGCAAACCGCAGCATTGCTGACTCAAATCTTATTTTCAAAACTTTCACACAGGTTTTTTGAAAAATATACTGAATATGAAATGCAATCAGATTTTTTGAAGGATGAAATAATGAGTGTATATCACACCTTCCTTGAGAAACTTAGCAAACCGCCCGATACGAAAAAGAAATAGATTCGTAACCCTAAAATCTAAGTGAATTTAAGTGGGGAACGATCTGTTCCCCGTAAGATTATCTTTCACACCTTATAAAATTTCCTTAAGTTTGCCCCGCATCCTTAGCTCAGTTGGTAGAGCATCTGACTCTTAATCAGCAGGTCGCGGGTTCGAATCCCGCAGGATGCACAAAAAGCCCCGAAAACAAAACATTTTGGGGCTTTGATTTTTTAAAGTTGTATTCATTAATATACAAATCAACTAAAAAATAACTTAAAACGTACAGGAACTACTTCAAAAACTACTACGGTTTCTACTTCAGTAATTTTTGATTTACTATCTACGGCTAAACGCAGCGTCGTTTGACGGCTTATAAATATAGAAGTATGCGGAAATTGAATTCTTAAGTTTTTGAAAGTCTCCTTACAATTGATAAAGTTAGCATCAAGATTATTACATGCTTCCAATGTATTAATTAATTCCGTTGTGCTTCGGGGGAATTATAGATTGGGACAACGCTGTCTAATCTTTTTCAGGTTTTAACGTCGTTTTGTTGCCAAATAATTTAATACATCTAATGCGACTTTAGCTTTACTTTCAACCTCAACTGATGTTTTCAATTCAAAACAGATAACAGATGAACCAATATCCCGTGAAAGACGAAATTCAGCCAGAGTTTTTCCTTCGAAAGCATAATCGAACCATCGATCATTTTCATAGTCTGTTTCCTCTATTCCGAAAGTTATAGCATCATAATCTAGGTCACAAAACCCATATTCAGAGAACTGAGCTAATAGTTCGAGAAAGGAGAATAACTGATATTCATACACCCAATTTTTAAACATTATATTATTTTACAAAAGATATAGTTTTATTGAATACGATTATTTAAAGTAAACCTTAATAGTCATTACTGAATTCTCTTTTGTTCCGATTATCAATTTATTGTCATCCAAATTTAATTCTTCCAGATCTTCCTCTAGAAAATTTGATAAGTATACTTTCTTAGGTTGTTTGGGGAATTCAATCTCTGCTTCCGTATCTATCCCCTCGCTTTCATACCATTGAAAAATATAAGCATTATCGCCTTCAGCTTTTTTGAAAGTTGTTAAAATCAAATTCGGTGCATTCATTTTTACAAACGAATATTTTGAAGGAAGATCACCTTCGTGTATATCTGTCAAGAAAGGAATGAGCTTGTAATTAAAATCATAACCTCTATTAACTGTGTTCGCTTCTTTCCAATCCCCATTATGAGGATAAAGAGAATACTGAATTTCGTGTTCACCTCTGTCTGCTGTGGGATCAGGCCATTTGGGTGAACGAAGCAGAGATAATCTCATAACATTGTCTTTAACATCATAGCCATATTTCGAATTATTAATCAGACTCACACCATAATCATCTTTCGAGACATCAGCCCAGCGGATTGCTGAAACTTCATATCTAGCTTTATTCCACGAAGTATTTCTTTGTGTTGGACGTGTTACTGATCCATAAGGAATTTCGAATGTGGCAACAGTATCCTGGACAGTTAACGGGAAAGCAACTTTTAGCATTGTTTTCTCCTCCCACCAATCAACAACAATTTGAAAATCAATTCTATCAGTCCCATTATATAAAATTATATCCTGTCTGAAGAATGAGGACGGAAAATTTGGTGTAGGAAAATCTTTGACTACTCCCGGTTTGAGATAATCGTGGTAAACACTAAGAACAGTTCTGACGGGCCCGCTTTCTTTCAGTTCAATTTTTCTGAATGTCATAGGAAACTCTACTCCGGTCCAGCCGATGTTCCAGGCATCCCAGGCAGTAGGTTTGTCCTCAAGAAGCTGAAGCTTATTGCCTTCTCCCGCCAGAACTTCTCTTTGATTTGTTTTATCATAAATACTTTTTATCCACCCACTGTTTTCATCAACAGTAATTTTAAAGAATTCATTCTCAATGTAGTTTGTAGATGAAAGTTGATCTTCTGAAAAAGAAGGAGAATTTTTCTCAACTAAAGAATAAACTTTGTATCCGTAAGAAGGAATTCCATCAGCCATAAATAGAATTTTATTTTTATATGTATCCGAGCTTATTAACTGTGAGGGCACTTCCTTACCATCGTTATTATAAACAGCATAATTTGTTAAATCACCTTCGGGAAGATCTACCTCAACAATATCTTTCCTTTCCCATGAAAGCGAATTAAATACAAGTACGGCTTTACCCTTCATCGAAAATGAAGTATTAACGCTTTTGGAAATGTTACTTAATGCCTCATTGTTTACAAAATTTCCCATATTAAAAACATGCTCATAAGTTTTTGATGCATCAAAATAAACTTCTCTGATACTTGATCCTGGTAGAATATCGTGAAACTGATTTAGCATAGCTCCTTGCCATGCTTCTTCCAGCTCATCACTTCTGTAAATTCCATTGTAAAGGAGAAGCGATAATGACGAGAACTTTTCAGCATTAGTTAGTGTGATTTCGCTCAGACGATTATACTTTTTCATTTTTGCTTGAGTAGTGTATGTCCCCTGGTGATACTCGAGATATAATTCATCATTCCAAACAGAAACATCTGAAAGATCCTGGTTCTTAAGCCACTCGAGATATTGGTTTGTTGTTCCATAAACCACATTCGGATATATGTCTATTGTTTTCAGGTGTTCAATTCGTTCGATCATATCAAGTGATGGCCCTCCACCATGGTCGCCAACACCAAACAGCACAAGCATATTTGTAAATCCAGTATTAGCTTCGAACTGTTTAAGCCAATCGACTAAATCGTACGCTTGTGTAATTGAGTTAACATAATCGAAAGGGAAATAAGAAAGTATTCTTGAACCATCTGGGGATTCCCACCAGAAAACTCGGTAAGGAAAAACATTGGTTTCATTCCATCCGATCTTCTGAGTTATGAATGCATCTATTCCAGCATTCTGATAAAACATCGGCATGTTCCAGTTATAGCCAAAAGAGTCCGGATTCCAACCAATATTTATTTTCACACCAAGCTTGTTATTAAAATATCTTTTTGCATAAAGAAGCTGTCGCGACCATGAAACTCCGTCGATCAAATTACAATCCGGTTCAATCCACATACCTCCGATAGCCTCCCATCGGCCGATTTCCATTTTATCTTTTATTCCTTGAAATATTTCCGGGTAGTAATCTTCCATCCATTTATAATATTGAGCAGAGCTTTGTGTGTACGTAAAACCAGGTTTTTCATTCATTATATTAAAAACTGAATTGAAGGTGTTTTTACAAACCTCTATTGTTTCTTTTTCACGCCATAACCAGGCTGCGTCGATGTGTGCATTTGAATCAAAAAATAGCGTAAACTTTTTGGCAAATTCTTTTATAGGTTCAAGTTGAGTACGGACTTTATCTAATGAAGCTTTGAAACTCTCTATATCTCCCCTTCCTAGAGCGTCAACATCAACTGCCAATGCAAGTTGCTGAAGCAGGTCGTTTAGTTTGGTTCGTTCTCCCGCACTTATTTTTGATTTATCAATTCCTGGATCAGTTTTTACTCGCGCATTTGTTTGATAAGTATCGAAGCTTAAAAGTTTCCGCCCGACTTTCATACTCAGTGAAAAGTCAAGTATCGACTGTCTAAGCTCCTTTGTGCCCTCCATATCAATTCTTGCACGAAGAAGACGAAGTGGGCCGCCGGTATTTATTGCCTTAACTGCAATTAAAAATTTATCACCTGGATTGGCGTTTTCTGTTAGAACAAATTCACCGTCCCACGGGAAGTATCCTTTGTTATCCCCATTTACATAAAAGTAACCATAATCGTCAATCGAAATCAAAAAGGTAATTTTCCCTTGAACAGGTCTTCCAAGAATTGTTTCGGGAAGCATTATTTCTTTTCTAAGCCAGCAGGAATCATTATAATTTTTTTCATCGACCTTCAGTACTTCCCAATTCGAATCATCGAATTCAGATGAGGCCGGATTACCTGCAATTGGTTTTGACAGGTCAGGGCTCATCCTCCAGTTGTTAAATGAAAATGCCGTAAGTGAGTCAATACTATTTGAAAGAATGTCGACATTCGTCTGTGCTGGACAAGCAACAGCAAAAATTAAACCGAGAACTATAATTAAGTTTTTCATAACTGATCCCAATAAATTTCAAAGAATTATTTTTTTCTTAATTGATCCAGAAGTACTGCAAGAAGAATTACAACTCCTACAATTACCTGCTGAACATAACTTCCCACATTTAACAAATTTAATCCGTTTCGGAGAACAGCAATTAGCATTGCCCCAAGAAAAGTTCCGATTATTGTTCCTCTGCCGCCAAACAAACTCGTTCCGCCGACAACGACTGCCGCAATAACATCAAGTTCGTACATCAAACCGGCATTTGGTTGACCGGAATTAATTCTCGATGCAAGTAAAACACCCGCGATTGCCGAGAGTATT
>JGI20213J14113_1000126_pt1 | contig 16163 bp, 6 predicted proteins | sample WetSurMetagenome_3_FD_14113 | JGI IMG/M metagenome (IMG submission 14113) | reverse complement strand
GCATCGTTGACAACAACGAGGTTGAGAAGCTGGCTAAAATCAATGGCGACCTTGGCCGTCTGGGTGGACTTTTGAAGCTATGGCTTACCAATGACGAGAGGGCGGCTCATTTTAGCAAGTCAACAATAAGAGCAGTCCTATCCCGTGTTGTTGAAACGCAAGACAAGATGATTGACGTAATGAAGTCAATCGTCAGACCCAGGGCTGAAAAGTGAAAATTTTAGCGGCTAAAATTTTTATCTTATTTATATGATAGCCAAGCATGTTCCCATGAATTCAGTTAGGAAAAGCGATTTTGCTGAATTGGTTAAATATATGACCGACGAGCAAGAGAAAAGCGAGCGGGTTGGTTATGTGTCGGTAACGAACTGCCAATCAGACCGTCCGGATGCGGCCATTCTTGAAGTTATCAATACCCAGGGAAAAAACACCCGCGCAACGTCCGATAAAACTTTTCATCTTCTGGTGAGTTTCCCATCCGGCGAAGAGCCGGATGAAACCGTTTTAAAAGCTATCGAGGGGAGGCTATGCGATGGGCTTGGTTATGGTGAGCATCAGCGAGTTAGTGCTGTTCATACTGATACTGACAACCTGCATATTCATATAGCCATCAATAAAATTCACCCCACCCGGTACACTATTCACGATCCCTACTACAGTCACAAAACTCTGGGGCAGCTTTGTGAAAAGCTCGAACAGGAATATGGGCTTACCCTCGTCAATCACAAGGCAAAAAACACCCGATCAGAAAACCATGCCATCGACATGGAACACCATGCAGGAATTGAAAGTTTGCTGGGTTGGATTAAACGCGAGTGCTACGACCAAATTCAAGGAGCGCAATCTTGGGCAGAACTCCATCAGGTTATGCAGGTTAACGGGCTTAGTCTGCACGAACGCGGTAACGGTCTGGTTATTACGGCAATGGACGGAACCACTGTCAAAGCAAGTTCTATAAGTCGTGATTACTCAAAAAGCAAACTAGAATCCCGTTTCGGTGTTTTTGAGCCGTCGCCTGAGAAGATGAAAAATGACCATCCGGCTAAGAAATACGAACAGAAGCCGATGCGTTCAAGGGCCAATACGGTAGAACTGTATGCCAGATACAAGAACGAACTCTCGATAATTACCTTATCACGCGCAGAAGAATTAAGCAGGGCTATCAAACTAAAGAATCGTCTCATTGAAGAGGCTAAGCGTAGTGGGCGGCTAAAGCGGGCTGCAATCAAGCTTATTAAGGGACAAAGGATTGCAAAAAAAATTTTGTACGCTGAGACCAGCAAAACATTGAAAGTCGAAATCAGTAAAGTCAATCAGCAATACAGCAAGGAACGCCAGAAGATATACAACAAATTCAAAAGAAGGGCGTGGGCTGATTGGTTGAAAGAAAAGGCCACAGAGGGTGATCAGGAGGCGTTAAGTGCGCTACGCGCTCGACTGGTGGCGCTAGGACTTAAAGGCGACACAGTAAGCGGCACTGGTTGGCAGACTAAGCAACGAATTCAAACCGAGCAAGACAGCATCACTAAAAAGGGCACTATTATCTACCGTGTAGGACGCACAATAGTCCGTGACGATGGCGAAAGATTGAAAGTAGGCCGTGGCGTTACGCAATCTGGTTTACAGACCGTTTTGATTATGGCTGTGGAGCGATACGGACAGCAGATCAAAGTCAATGGGACCGCCGACTTTAAAGAGCAGATCGCACAGGCGGCAGCCGCCGCCAAATTACCTATCACATTTGACGATACAGCTTTAGAGCGTCGTCGTCAGGAGATTTTGCATTCCATCACTACCAAGGAGCATGACAATGAGCAAAGACGAGCAAGCGTTAACAGAGGACGAATTAATAGAGACGGCAATGGCAGCTCTCGATTCACCTCTACCCGAGTCATCGAAAGCATCGGAGGATCACGGTCAATCTTACCAGAACGATTCACCGGCAAGCCCGACATTGGGCGAGTTGGAAGAAAACCGCCGCCCGAAAGTCAAAACCGTTTGCGAGGATTGTCCGAACTCGGTGTGGTTCGCATCGCCAGCCGAAGTGAAGTGTTATTGCCGGGTCATGTTCCTGGTCACTTGGGGCAGCAAGGAACCCAATCAGATAACAGCTTGCGACGGGATGTTTTTGGGTCAGGAATCGTGACAGCGGGGCAGGCCGCAGCCGAAAAATACATTGCTGAACGAGAGAATAAAAGGTTAATATTATACGATATACCGAAACACACGCATTATAATTATATTAATGACGGGGTCTTCTGTATTTGCTGGTACTCGCCATGTGGATAAGCAGTTCCTGGCGCTTTTAAAGAACGGCGATGAAGTAATGGTTTTGCCTATAGATGAAGCTACAGCGCGGCGGCTCAAGCGTATTGCTGTTGGCGACACAATAACCGTAACAATAAATGGCTCCATCAAAACGAAAGGAAGAAGCAGATGAGTGATAGGTTTAATAATGCGGTTGGCCCGCAAGTGCGGACTAAAAAGATTGGGTCTAGTCGGGTAATCCCCCTGTTGGCGTTGCTGTTTATGATCAGTGGACTGCAAGCCGCCACACAGTTATTTGCTCACGATCTCAAGTACCATCAAGCACTAGGCTGGCAAATCAATCACATATATCCTTCATGGGGGATTATTAAGTGGGCTTACAGTTGGTATAGATATTACCCGGATGTTTTTATGCGTGCGGGGAGTCTTGGGGTTACTGTGGCTGGTATTGGGCTGCTTATCTTGGTTATTGCCAGGATGGTATTGGCGAATTCTTCCAAGGCTAATGAGTACCTGCATGGCTCGGCCCGTTGGGCAAATAGTAAGGATATTCGCGCAGCTGGTTTGATCCCCGATTCGCTTAGCTTATGGCAATCCATTAAAGGCAAAGTTCCGGCCGCCGGCGCAGGGGTTTATGTGGGTGCTTGGTTGGACAAAAACGGGCAACAGCACTATTTAAAGCATAACGGTCCTGAGCATGTTTTATGCTACGCACCCACCCGTTCAGGTAAGGGTGTCGGATTGATTGTCCCAACACTGCTTTCATGGCCGGAAAGTGCCGTCATTACCGATTTGAAGGGCGAGCTTTGGGCGATGACGTCCGGCTGGCGTCAAAAGTACGCAAAAAACAAAGTGCTGCGCTTTGAACCGGCTTTTCTAACGGCGGCGTTTGTTGGAACCCTTTTGATGAGCTTCGTATTGGCACTGATAACGAAGTAGGCGATGTACAAAATCTGGCTACCCTGGTGGTCGATCCAGACGGCAAGGGTCTTGAAAGCCACTGGCAAAAAACCGCCCAGGCACTGTTAGTGGGGGTGTTTCTTCATGCACTTTATAAAGCCAGGAATGAAGGCACACCGGCCAGTTTACCGTCGGTGGATGCCATGCTATCCGACCCAAACAGTAGCGTAGCTGAACTTTGGATGGAGATGTGTACCTATGGCCATGTTAATGGCCAGAATCATCCTGTGGTTGGTTCTGCCGCCAGGGATATGCTGGATCGTCCCGATGAAGAAGCAGGTTCGGTTCTGTCTACGGCTAAGTCTTATTTATCCCTTTACCGTGATCCTATTGTTGGCAGGAATGTCAGTAGGTCAGATTTCCGTATTAAGGACTTGATGAATCACGATGATCCGGTAAGCCTATATATTGTCACGCAGCCAAACGATAAGGCACGGTTGCGCCCACTGGTGCGCATTATGCTGAATATGGTCGTCAGGTTGTTGGCTGACAAGATGGATTTTGAGCGTGTAATGGATGATATGTCTTGGTGGCGACGCATTTTTGTGAAGGCCGGTTTCTCTCAGGCCGCGCTTCCTTACGTGCGGTCAAAAAAAACCTACAAGCATCGTTTGCTGGGTATGCTTGACGAGTTTCCTAGCCTTGGAAAGCTTGAAATCCTGCAAGAGTCATTGGCTTTCGTTGCCGGGTATGGCATCAAATTTTATCTCATTTGCCAAGACATTAATCAGCTCAAAAGCCGTGAAACTGGCTACGGGCACGACGAAACAATTACCTCAAACTGCCATGTGCAGAATGCCTTTCCTCCAAACCGAATAGAGACAGCCGAACACCTTTCAAAATTGACCGGAACGACCACTGTGGTAAAAGAGCAGATCACCACAAGCGGACGGCGTAGTAGTGTCTTGCTGGGGCAAGTGTCACGCACCATCCAGGAAGTATCAAGACCGCTACTTACCCCGGATGAGTGTTTGCGAATGCCAGGCCCGAAGAAGGACGCGGATGGATTAATCAAAGAGGCTGGAGATATGGTTGTTTATGTCTCTGGATACCCAGCCATTTACGGCAAGCAGCCGCTCTATTTTCAGGATGCAATATTTACAGCCCGCGCTGCTGTTCCTCCACCAGAGAAAAGCGACAAGTTGCGCGGAGTACAGTGTCAGGTGGCAGGGCAGGGCATCACACTATGAGCCTTCTTTATAAACGTCTAACGGTTGGTGTTGCGATTGTCGGCACCGCTATTTTGGCATTCGGGGTGGCGTGCTTTGCAGCAGGCGCCCGCATTAACACTACTAAAAGTATTCCCGTTGGTTTGTACTGGACGAGTGAGCAGCCTGTAGCAAAGGGCGCTTACGTGCTGTTCTGCCCACCGCAAGCCAATGTGTTTACGGTAGCCAAGGAAAGAGGCTACATCGGCGCTGGTTTTTGTCCAGGCGGCTATGGCTACATGATGAAGCGCGTATTTGCGGCTAAAGGCGATGCCGTTTCTATTACTGATGATGGTGTACGAGTGAATGATTTGCTTGTGCCATTAAGCATACCTTTAAAGGCAGATAAGGCGGGGCGGCCACTTACGCGTTATCGCGTTAGTCATTTTATTTTGGAAGCTTCCGACGTTCTGCTTATGTCGGATGTCACGGGGGCATCGTTCGATAGCCGTTACTTTGGTCCAATCAGCCGTTCTCAAATAAAGACCGTCATATCACCGGTCATCACTTGGTAGGAAGTACAAATGCGATTATTCATTGCGGAAAAACCATCAGTTGCAAAGGCGATTGCTGGTGAGCTTGGGGTTACTGCCAAGTCTAATGGCTACATAGAATGCGGCCAGGACACTATTACGTGGTGCTTCGGACACATGCTGGAACAGGCAGAGCCGGATGAGTATACCGCCGATGATGTTCCATGTAGTCCGACAACTGGCAAGAAGCTATGGCGTGTAGAGGATTTACCGATCATACCATCAGTTTGGATTGTTCATCCAAAGGCTGACGCTAAACAGCAACTTGATGTCATAGGGCGCTTGCTTAAGTCGGCTAGTGAGGTGGTTAATGCAGGCGATCCCGACCGTGAAGGTCAGCTACTGGTAGACCAGGTATTGATCTTTTTTAAGAACAGTAAGCCAGTGCGTCGTTTTTGGGTATCTGCCCAAGATTCTGTTTCGGTTCAGCGCGGCTTATCGGTGTTGAAAGATAATGCAGCTTATCATGGTTTCGGTGCAGCCGCCCAAGCGCGTGGCCGCGCTGATTGGCTGATCGGTATGAACTTAAGCCGGGCATATACTTTACGCGCACAACGCGGCGGCTCTCGTGCGCTTCTAACCGTTGGCCGAGTACAGACACCGACGCTAGCCATTGTTGTTGCCAGGGATCGTGAAATAGAGGCTTTTAAGCCGGTGCCTTTTCATACCCTGCAAGCACACTTTCAACACACGAATGGCGCTTTTGTTGCTCGATGGATGGCACANGACGACCAGGCTGGCCTNGATAGTGAAGGCCGCTTGATTGACAAGGCNGTTGCAGACGAACTNGTTCAAAAACTAAACGGGAAACAAGGCNGNATTACTGAGTACAAGCAGGAAGCCAAGAAGAANNCGCANCCTAGAGCCTATTCNTTGTCGGACATAACGCTTGTTGCGTCNANCCTGTTTGGTTATACCGCTGCCGATGTTCTTGATGTTTGCCAGTCGCTCTATGAAACACACAAATTGACTAGCTANCCGCGAACTGACTGTAATTATCTCCCCGAGTCACAACATGCCGATGCAGTACGTGTACTGGCCGCAGTAAAGCATGTTAATCCAGGGCTTGCGGNNTTGATTGAGGNTGCAAATNCCAGCCTAAAGTCCAAGACCTGGGACGATTCAAAAATCACCGCGCANCACGGCATTATACCCACCATGCATCAAGGCAGTTTGGNGGGTTTAACCGACAAAGAGAAGGCTATCTATAACCTGATTGTCCGTGCCTATTTAGCACAGTTTTACCCTATTCATGAATATATGAGTACAACAGTAATCGTGTTTGTGGCTGAAGAATATTTTCGTGCCAGCGGCCAGGTTGTTACCAATAACGGATGGCGAAATGTGTATACGGTCGATGATGCAGATGATGCAGCAGAGAAGGGCGACAAAGAGGCAAGCGAAGGGCAGATCCTACCTTCTTTAAAGCAGGGGGATGATGTGGTTTGTCTCAATGCACAACGTAGCGATTCCAAGACAAAACCCCCTTCACGTTTCACAGAGGGTACCTTGCAGCGTGCCATGGAGAACATCTATAAGTTTGTAAATGAGCCGGAGCATAGAAAGATGCTGCGTGAGGGGGACGGGATTGGTACGTCAGCAACCCGCGCATCAATTATTACAGAGTTAAAACGTCGCAATTTCCTGGAACCAAAAGGTAAGCAGATTATTAGCACCACTCTTGGGAGAGGTTTGGTTGATGCTTTGCCTGATGTTGTCAAAAGCCCTGTGTTGACCGCACTCTATGAGCGCATGTTAAAAGGCATAGAGCAGGGCGCATCTGATTTTGATGCTTTCATTGCCAAACAGGAACAATTTATTAGAGACCAGGTGACAAAGGCGAATAGCGGATCGGTCTCGATTGCAGGGGGAAAGGAATCAATTCCTGTTTCCACTCTTCATAAATGTATGACTTGTAGCGCTGGTCTTTCACGTCGCTCCAGTACAAAGAAAAAAGGCTCCTATTGGTGGGGCTGTAGCAATTACCCAGAATGTAAACAGACGTATCCTGATTTTAAGGGAAAGCCCGACTATAGCAAAGGTCGAAACAGTTAATTTATCCACCAGGAGCAGCTATGAACACACAAGAGAATATTGACGATAGCACCATTGATGATAAGGCAACCGCAGATGCTGCATTGCGTGAGAAACTGACCGATGCGCTTATACCAGGTTATCAAGCTGAATTTGATCCTGATGAGGCCGAGAAGGTTGGGGCATTTCACGAGGATGCTTTAAGTGAACAAGACGCGCTTGATAGTGATGTTGATTTGGTAGTCTTTGGTAATAAAGACAATTGAGACAGCTATGAGAAAACCCGTAAATATTTATCAAAACGATTTGTTTGATTTTTTGGTTGGTGATGATGGCGATGGCGCTCAAACCACTAAAGATGAAACAGCTAAATTGGAGGAAGAAACCCATGCAAACCCTATACAAACCATCCCTGTATCCAAAGGAGATACAGAAGAAGCTCAAGATAGCACCGCCACTGACCATCGAGATAGCGAACCGGTGGGCGCTGGGATGGCCGGAGACGGTGAAGGAGCTGATAAAATCAGACCAGTATCTGGAGGCATTGACGTTTCAGGAGGAGCAGGAACGGAAAGTGTTGTCACTGCCGGGGAACAGTCATCTGGCGAGACACGAGATAGTGCAAGAGTTTGGCCTGAGCCTGGCTCCACCCGCAGTAAGCTAGATTTCGTAATTGATGCGGAGGACATCGGAAAGGGGGGCTTGGCTAAGAAGTACAAGGATAATGTAGCCGCGATCCGCATTATCAAGGCAATGGAGGTAGAGGATCGAATTGCCACCGATGAAGAGCGCAAGCAGATTGCCCGATACGTGGGTTGGGGCGCAATAAAAGGCGTATTTGATCCCGATAACAAGCAGTGGGCGAAACAACACACCGAGCTTAAAGAACTACTGACGGATGGTGAGTTTAGGGCTGCGCGTAAATCCACGCTCGATGCACATTACACCAGCCCTTTAGTCGTTGGTGCGATGTATGGTGCTATGCAGCGACTTGGCTTTACAGGCGGGCGTGTGTTGGAGCCGTCCGTGGGTATNGGTAATTTTTTCGGTCTAATGCCAAGTANTTTACGGAAGAATTCACAGTTGCANGGCGTCGANCTCGATGGACTGACAAGCAGTCTCGTGGCCGCGCTTTACCCGGAAGCAAAGATAAGACAAGCGACNGGGTTTGAGAATTATGATATTCCAGTTGAATACTTCGATGCAGTCATTGGGAATCCCCCATACGGGAGTCAGCCATTAGTAGATGCTGAACGCAGCCCATACTCTGGCTTAAGCATCCATAATTATTTCTTATCTAAAGGCATCGACAAGTTGCGTCCTGGCGGGATCATGTTAGTCGTTGTCTCGCACAATTTCCTTGATGCAAATGATGATAGCGCACGGCAATGGATCTGGGAGAGAGCTGCATTGATAGGCGCTGTGCGTCTGCCAAACACGGCATTCAAAGAAAATGCAGGTTCCGAGGTTGTGGCAGACATCTTGGTTTTTCAAAAACGGGATGACAAATGGCCTGCCTAATGATATTGGCGAGTGGCGTGAGGTCGTTCCATTTATTGTCAACCACAAGACGGGTGAGCCTGTGACACACACAGTCAACCAGTTTTTTACCAACAGTAAGCAGTTCGTACTTGGTAAGCCGTCATCAGCCGGTAATATGTACAGGGCTAATGAATACACTGTAGAGGCTACCGGAGATCTTAAAGAGCAATTGGCGGGTTGGGTTGATTCACTGCCAACCAAGATTTACGAACACATCGACCGAAAAGCCGATTCCTCAATCGTTGACCAGGATTTGCCAGATAGTATCAAGGTCGGATCATTTTACGTTAATGCTGCCGGCGTAGTGATGCAACGTGGCGAAAATGTTATGGACGATAAGACGGCTATTAAATGGCTGGCGCCCAATGATAAGGCCGTATCCCGGATGAAAGGGATGATTGCCCTTCGTGATTCATTGCGGAAACAAATGCGTCTGGAAAGATCAGATCAATCCAGCGAGGTACAAATTGAATCCAACCGTACTAATTTGAATGCGCTGTACGACAACTTTCTAAAACAGCACGGCCATATCAACAACCAGACGAACCGCCGCATATTCCTGGATGATACCGAGTCCCAATTATTGCAGGCATTGGAATTTGACTACGATAAGGGGATCAGTAAAGCACTAGCCGAGAAAGAGGGTATAGAGCAGCGGGAACCCAGCGCTGTTAAAGCAGACATCTTCAAGCGTCGAGTGGCTTTCCCGCCTCAAGACTATATGAATGTAACTACGGCAAAAGATGCGTTGTTAGCGTCGTTGAATTATCGTGGCATGGTAGACCTGAATTATATGGCTGAGGTCTACAACAAGTCACTATTAGAAACTGATGAAATCCTCAAGGAGCTTGGTGATGTGGTGTATGACAATCCACAGGGGGGTATTGTTACAGCCGACGAATACCTGTCAGGGGATGTTAAAACAAAACTCGATGTGGCAAGAACCGCAGCACTAGATGACGCTAAATACAAACGTAACGTGGAGGCTTTAGAAAAGGTTATTCCTAAAGACAAATCCCCTAGTGAAATATCGGTAAGTATCGGGGCGGCATTTATTCCTGCTGATGTTTATGAGCAGTATATCAAGCACATTTCCGGCGGAGAATCCAAGGCTACCTACATGAAGTCAACCGGGCAATGGCTGGTAAGCTATTCAGGTCATGCTGATCCTGCCCTGAACTCGGGAAAGTTTGGAACATCTGACTTGAGCGCACAAGCCTTGTTTCAGTTGACCATAATGGGTCGAGGTGCAGTTGTCAAAGAGACCATTCGCAACCCTGATGGATCAACCTACACAGTGGTTCATGAAAAGGAAACGGAAGCGGCACGCGAAAAGCAGAATGCAATTAAGGACGAATGGAAAAGATGGCTTTGGAGCGATGCAGAACGGGCTGACCGAATCGTTGATATTTACAACGATAAAATGAATCGTATCGTTAACCGAAAGTTTGACGGCACCCATTTGACGTTTCCCGGCATGAATCCGGCCATTACCCTGCTGGAGCACCAAAAGAATGGTGTATGGCGTGGCTTGCAGTCATATCAAGTGCTATATGATCAAGTAGTCGGGGCAGGCAAGACCTTTGAGATGGCGACCTTGGCAATGGAAATGCGCCGGCTCGGAATCGCACGTAAACCGCTGTTCGTGGTGCCAAACCACTTAACGCTGCAATGGCGCAGCGAGTTCACCCGACTGTACCCTGGATCGAACATTCTGGCCGCGACACCGGAAGACTTCAGCAAAGATAATCGTGAGCGGCTGTTCTCGAAAATTATCACTGGCGATTGGGACGCTGTGGTTATCGGGCATTCCTCGCTCAAGAAAATTGGGCTTCCTGAAGAAACCGAGAAAGCTATTTTGCAAGAGCAGATTGATGAGATCGGCGATGCAATTGCTGCAATGAAAAGCGAACGCGGAGACCGCCATATTATCCGTGATATGGAGGGCATTCGAGCAAGGCTTGAAGCGAAGATGAAAAACAAGCTGGCTTCGATAGGCAAGCGCAGCAAGGTTGTTACCTTCGACGAGCTGGGCATAGATTGCCTCATGGTGGATGAAATACACGAGTTCAAAAACTTAAGCTACAACTCGACTATGGACAGAAACCCAGGNATGGGGAATCCCAACGGGTCTGCCAAGGCGTTTGATATGTTTGTCAAGGTGCGCTGGTTNTTCGATACATTCGGGGATAAAACGCCATTCATTACGGCCACCGGAACCCCCGTATCAAATTCACTGGTTGAAATGTACAACATGCAGCGATACATGCAGTATCCCACCCTCAAACAAGAGGGCCTGCATGTGTTCGATGCGTGGGCCAAGCAGTTTGGCAGCGTAGAGAATGTCTACGAGGTTGCACCGTCAGGCAGTGGCTATCGCCAATCAACAAGGTTCGCCAAATTCACCAACCTGCCTGCGTTGATGAGCCTGTACAACTCTTTTGCCGATACGGTCACGCTGGATGATTTAAAAGCCCAAGAGATAGCGCAGGGCAAACAGTTCCCTGTTCCTAAGCTGGTCGGTGGCAAACCGGTATTGGTCGTTGCTGAGCGTTCACCAGAGGTTGCTGGGCTTATGGGCATTCCAAGGGCTGAAACTGACGAGAACGGGAATATCAAGTTTGGGGTTGATCTTTCCGGTGAGGTATCCATCGCCAAGGATGAAACAAGCGGTAAGTTTGTTTCAAAAGTGGGTGATCGACACCTTGGACATTTTGAAACAGAGCAAGATGCCAGGCTGGCAGTTGTGGAAAAAGCCGTGTCCCCGATCGTTTCAGTCAGTCCTCACTCTATCTTAGGCCGGTTTGGTCGCCTGAAAGAGCTTACTAGAGCTACTAAAGGTAAGGTCAATGCGTTGTCGCTGACTGGCGAGGCCAATAAGGCCGGTTTGGACTACCGGCTGATTGACCCAGCCGCAGAGGATTTCGCAGGCTCCAAGATCAATTTAGCCGTGGGTAATATGCTTAATGTCTACCATCAATGGGAGTCCGATAAAGGCACTCAATTGGTGTTCTGCGATATGTCAATTCCGTTGTCGGCACGAACAAGCTATTTATCTCGGGATCGCCGCTTATACGTCCGCGATGATGACTCTATTGAAATGAAACGCGGCACCATGCACACGCTGGAAGGGCATGAGAGCTTGCCTTACTTTGTTGTGCAGCGTGGTGATAAAGACACAAAGCGGTTCGATGTTTACGACGCCGCTTCTGGTGTGCGGGTATTAACGGACTCGCTTACCAAACAAGAAGCCATTGATTCAGCTATTGCCTTGTTGATTGACGATAATAGGCGGCAGGACTGGATCATCAAACGCGAAACTGCTAGAGAAATCGAGCAAGAGCAGATTGATGAGTACAACAATGATAATGATGTTGAAACGGAAGGTTTTGAATATTTTAGTCGTGAAGATATTGCCGGCGTGTCCGGTTCGGCTAAGTTTTCGGTCTACGACGACATCAAAGCCAAGCTGATTGCGGGCGGCATACCAAGACGTGAGATAGCCTTTATTCACGACGTCTCGACACCCACCGCCAAGGAAAAGCTGTTTAAGGCAGTCAATGCCGGTGATATTCGATTCTTACTCGGCTCCACGCCTAAATTGGGGGCTGGAACCAACGTGCAAAAACGTCTTGTCGGATTGCATCACATTGATGCACCGTGGCGTCCGAGTGATTTAGAACAACGGGAAGGGCGAATTATCCGGCGTGGTAATGAGCTTTATGCGCGTGATCCGGAAAACTTTACAGTATTCATTGGCCGATATGCAACAGCACAGACTTACGACACACGGCGCTGGCAAATTCTCGAACATAAAGCGCGTGGCATCGAGCAGTTGCGTAATTTTGATGGCACCATTAATGAAATTGATGACATTGATGGTGAAGCCTCCAACTCTGCTGACATGAAAGCAGCCGCATCCGGTGATCCGCTGATTCTCGAAGAAACGAAACTGCGAAATTCCGTGCGCCGTTTGGAACAGTTACAAGCAAGTCATGCCGACGAAGTGCTGAAAATGTCACGCAAAGCGCGTGACAAGCAAGAGTTTGCTGATAAGTACGGGCCTCGCTACCTTGCCGATTTAATCAGGCTGATAGACACCACCAACAATCACCCACTCGACAAGGATGGCTTTTCACCTATTAGCGTAGAGGGGAGGGTGTTTGTTAATAAAGAAATGGCACAGGAGGCCATTGCTAGTGTCTTTGGTAAATTGCGTGTCAATGCGCTTTTGGATGCAACTATCAAGTACCGGGAAATTGAGTTTACCTTGGATAGACACACTGGCTGGATAAGCGTTAATTCTGAAACTGGAAACCTATCTAACTATAGCGATACCGACTTGTTCTCTAGTAGTGGCTTCATTCAGCGCATGGCTAACTACGTTAATCGCTTGCCTGGTTTAGTCGATGAAACTAAGGCACGCATTGTGCAGTCGGCCAGTGATGCTGAGGCTATGCGTGAGCAGACCAAACAGGATTTTCAGCAAGCCGCAGAACTGGAGGCGGCCAGAGAGTCGCACAAGGCTGTTCAGCGGGCTTTATTGGCTAAAGGGCCGGTCGTTCCGGAAAGTCAAAAATCCGCAGTCGCCAATGGCATTGCAGATCAAAAAGCCAGGTTAGTGAAACTTGGCTTTAGTGCCGAGTTGAAGGAGTTTTTCAGCGAGAGTAACGACTATCAATTCGGGGATGCTGAAGCCCGTTTACCGCAAATCGATTTACCAGACACACGAATGGAAGCCGGGATAAATAACCATGGACAACCGTTTGTAAAGAATAGCTCGCAGGAGAAGAATTCGATGAACAAGAAACCCTTCCATGAAGTTGTCGCAGAAAGACTGATTGAGCAACTTCAACAAGGCACAGCGCCTTGGCAGCGTCCCTGGCAACCGGGTGATCCCGGTTCCTTTACCCCGATGAACCCGACTACGGGCAAACGCTATAGAGGCATCAACGCTATACATCTCATGAGCGAAGGGCGGACGGATCAACGCTGGTTGACTTACAAACAGGCGGCAGCGGTTGGTGGTCAAGTCCTTAAGGGAGAAAAGGGTACGGCTATCCAGTATTGGAAGTTCACAGAAGAGCAACCGATAACCGATGGAAACGGTAAGCCCATTCTAAATGACCAGGGCGAGAAGCTCACGCTTTCGGTCAAGTTGGAACGCCCCAGCGTATTTTTTGCTACCGTGTTTAACGCAGAACAAATAGAGGGTTTGCCGCCACTACAGCCACGCAAGGAACAGGAATGGAGTGCAGTGGATCGTGCTGAACATATTTTGCAGGCATCAGGGGCAGTGATTCGTCATGGTGAGCAAAATCGGGCTTTCTATCGTCCTGCGACCGACAGTATCCATCTGCCAGACAAAAACCAGTTTCAAAGCGCCGACAAATATTACGCGACCGCCCTTCACGAGCTGGGTCACTGGAGTGGCCATAAGTCACGNCTGGACCGCGATCTTATCCATCCCTTCGGTAGCGAAGGGTACTCGAAGGAAGAGCTACGTGCGGAAATCGCCAGTATGCTTCTTGGTGACGAGCTGGGCATAGGCCATGATCCCGCTCAGCACTGTCGCTTATGTGGCATCGTGGATTGCTGTTTTAAAAAACGACCCGCTCGAAATCTTCCGTGCGGCTGCCGATGCTGAAAAGATTCAAGACTATGTGCTAGGTCTGGAACTTAAGGCTATTCAAGAGCAGTCGGCGCAGCAAGACCAGGAACAGGATCAACCTATCTTGGCTGCTTACCGTGCTGAACTTGAGCGCGTATTCGGATTGTCCGCCAATCAGGAGACAGACATGCAAGTATCGCCCCCTATTACCGCTCAAGAAGAATTAACTGCCTATCAAGCAGAGCTTGCCNGGCTTCTAAAGCTTTCCACTTTGACACCGGGTATTTACATACCCAGCGAGGCCGCTAAGAACGACAACCATGCGGCGGTTTTCGTGGGTGATACCGCAGTGATTTTATGTGGGCCAAGTGATGATCCCNCTTCGACAGCTCATGCCGAAGCACTGGCTGCAAGCCCTCATGTACGTGAAGTCTATAGGGCGTCCGGNNGGACCGATATAATNAGCAGTGGGGTAGTTACAGGCAATCATATTAAGTGGCAAGCGTCAGAGTCGGCTGTGGTATCCAAGCNTTCCGGCCAGGTTGAAGTCCGTGGCGATAATGGNCCCCTGGTTGCCATTGTGTTAAATGANCCAACCCAAGCATTGACAACAAGNCTATGCGTGACCACCGAGACNGCCCGTATTTTCGATCCNGATACGCCNGAGNTTGACAATGGTAGGNTGTTGNCAGCCTTGTCTAGCATCCACAAGGACGAAATGGCGNTAATCTCCAGAAGAACCGCTACTGTNGGTAAGGGTACTAAAGTTGAGCCTATCANCCAGAATGNGCTTGCGGCTTANGAATTGACCAGGGATGAATTTATGAANGTTGCCGTAGCCACGCCTCTTGTCAATCATGGCCGGAAATGGGAGGTTTTTGNCGGTGAACAGAGTTATGGTTTCTCTGATGGTGAGACGGCTGGTGATGCAATAATTGAAACCCATAAGCGCGAAGTGAATAATGCGCTTTATAGTCTTTCTACCNANAACNCCGGGGCGGTCGATGTCAAAACCCTGCCACCATTGCGCGTTTTGAATGAATATCCGGACTTANTTGAAAAGTTTACCGGCTCCTTTGATTTCAGCTTAACGGTAAAGACGTTTATTAACGTGCCATTTAAGCAGAAAGACGAAGCTAAAACATTGGGCGCTAAATGGGATCGTCAGAGTTCATCTTGGTACGTTCCTGCCGGCGTTGCTCTCACCCCCTTCAATAAATGGATACCAGAGGCCACTCCACCGGCAGTTGATAAGCCGGATAAGACAACAGACCAATCACCAGATAATAACCTTGTTCCCATACAGGAACGAGAATATCTTGCCGTACCTTATGGTGAACGTGCAGCCGCTAAAGCAGCGGGTGCATTCTGGGACAGGACCGCTAAATCCTGGTATGCCGGGCCTGATGGTGACATGGATAAATTGGAACGCTGGAAGCCCGACAACGTACCCCACCAGCAAGGGCCGGCTATGCGCCCGGAAGACGAGTTTGCTGAGGCATTACGATCATTAGGTTGTGTTGTGGATGGTAATCACCCGATTATGGATGGCGCTAAACACAGAATCGTTGTTGATGGCGATAAATCAGGCGAGCGAACCGGGTTCTATGTCGGCCATTTGGACGGCCACCCGGCGGGTTATATCAAGAATAACCGGACGGGCATTGATATGAAATGGAAGTCTAAGGGATATGTGCTTGATCCCGAAGAAAAGGCTCAAATGCAAGCGGAGGCCGCCATTAAATTACGCGATCGTGAAGTGGCGTTACATGCTAAACAAAAGGCTGTTGCCATTGATATTCTTGCGCTATTAAGTGTTTCTGCTCCCGCACCCGCAGATCATCCTTACTTACAATCCAAGCAGGTTAGACCGGGTGATTTACGCATCGTACCACCCGCTGCTACCGTACTTCCGGATGAGTCTACTATTCTTATCGGCGCAGATTGGAAGGAATCGTCGGCCTTACGTGAATCTAATCCTGATAAGCTCGTGTTTACCGCTGGTGA
>JGI20213J14113_1000113_pt1 | contig 17094 bp, 11 predicted proteins | sample WetSurMetagenome_3_FD_14113 | JGI IMG/M metagenome (IMG submission 14113) | reverse complement strand
CGTCAATACCTTGAATATAAAGAAAAGGAGTGTTGATACGAGCATGATGGCAGCCCTGTCCAATGGCTTTAAAGCAGGTACGAATGACTGCGCTGACATGACTGCAATAGCACCAAGGACTGTAATGATGACAAATTTTTCATCCCTTGTCATCGGACCGAGTTCTTTCGACAGCTTTGCTACTTTATCTTTAAGCCCATGGATGATCTTCTTTTCCGGTTTCATGAATATTGAAAGATAAACCCAGATAAGGAAGACCATGGCCCATCCGATTACAAAGGTAAATTTTGTGAGTTCAAAAAAGCCGATTGTCTTGCCTGTGAATTCCGCAAACATTCCTGCACCTGCTGCTGCACGCGCTGAACCGAGGAAAGTAATAACGCTGCCTGCGCCGGCGGCATATGCCATTCCTATGAAGAGGGACTTACCGAATTTTGTCGGTTTGTCTCCTTCACCATAGAGGGAATTGACTGCAAGGAGTATCGGGAACACCGTAGCTGCAGCAGCAGTATGCGCCATGACATGGGCAAGTCCTGCAGTGACTACCAGGGCTCCCAATACGATCATGTTCGTTTTTTCACCAACGACCTGCAGCATTTTGTAGGCAAGACGTTTTGTCAGACCTGACTTCGTAAATGCAAGGCCTACAACGACTGAAGCGAAGATAAACATGACCGATGGGTCCATGAAATCCCTGAATGCATCCTTTGTTGACCGTATCGCAAACAGCGCCTGAAAGACACCAATCGCTATTGCTGTTACACCGATAGGGACAACCTCAAAAATCCACCAGGTAGAGGCCAATATAAAAAGCGCTATAGCGCCCTTTCCCTTCGCTGATAAGGCAAAATGTTTTCCCCCTGGATCAACAGCGTCAGCCCACTGTGGCATAAAGTATATCCACAGGAAAAGACCCAGTCCTATAAGAATGAACATGACCCTTTTCCAGTCAAACGGGACCTTGGTTTCAGCTACAACTATCTCCGGCGGAGGCTGTGGCAAGCCTTCAGTTCTTTTTATATCTTTATCTGCCATTTCCCGCCTCCTATTCTTTCAAGAGTGCATTCGATATTTCATCGAATACCTCGATCATCCTGACGAGTCCGATAAACTTCTTTTTGTTCTCCAGAACAGGCAGCAAAACCAGATCATGATGCAGCATAAGATAAGCTGCCTTTGTCAGAGGATCCCCTGGTTCAACAAAATACTTTGCCGGCGACATGATCTCACTTACAGGCTTTTCTGCAAGGTCCCTTGATCCCTTGCTAAAAAGAGTATCCCACAGAAGGGACAATGATGATTCATCTTCTTCGGCGACCTGAGCCTTTGCACTTGGTTTCAGAAACTGTGGCTCAAGGCCTCTGAGGATATCCTTGAGGGTCAGAGTTCCCATTAGATTGTACTTCTCATCGAATACGAGTACTGCCATGGGATCAGGGTACTTCTTGGTGCTGAGAAAAGAGACCTTCACTATCCTTATGGCCTGGCTGATCGAAAACCAGTAAGGCACATGAGGATACTCAAAAATACCGGTCATCACATCCTTCACAACTTTGCTGTCTGACATAGTTCCCTCCTTTTTTTATGTTGCTTTTCTTTCAAGTTCCATAAGGAACTTAAATCTATCGGTACGTTTGATCGAACGGGTATACATGACAAGGGTATCCCCTGAGTAAAAGTACTGGTTCAGGAGTATCGCCTGTGAACTTTCCGGCAAATTAACAAGCTGTTTTTCGTCGGGATGCAGGGGCGAGATCTCTATGAAATTTTTAACTCTGGTGATCTTTATCCCATATTTTTTCTCAAACAGTTCAAATAAGGATTGATGCTCTATATCTTCCTCTAAAAGGAGAGGGCAGATATGATAGGGGATATAGGTTTCCTGAAGCAGAACCGGCTCGTTGTCGATTGACCGCAGACGTTTTATATAAATGATGTGTCTGTCTTTCGGAATATCGAGCTTTACATCAAGGCCATCTATCGGCATCATGACAGTCCGTGCAAGGACATTCGTGGTGAAATTCAGGCCTTCTTCAAACAGGAGCTCCCTGAAGTTTGTGAGCATGGTAAGACCTTCAGAGACATAATTCTTATATATGAAGGTGCCTTTGCCCTGCTGACGTTTGAGAAAGCCCTGCCTGACCAGTTCAAGGACAGCGGTTCTGACAGTGGCCCTGCTTACGCTGAACATTTTACAGAGTTCATCTTCGGTGGGAATCTGAGAGCCGACAACCCATTCGTTACTCTCGATCTTCTTCTTTAGAATCTCGTAAAGCTGAAAATATAGTTTCTGATGATCTTCCCTATCAATCAGTTCCATAACTAAATAATGTTATAATGTTATCATAAGATTACAATCCGACAAAAAAAGTATAATGATATTAAGAAGACTTGTCAAGAGTTTTTTTTCAATGTATAATTACCTATGTTCAAATTCTCAAAATTGTTCAAAAAGTCCTCCGAAGAGAAAGTGCAGGACAACACTGTTAAAGAGTTTATGAAGGTCAGGTATCAAGCGTTTCAGAACCTTCTCTCAACAAACAATCAGGTACTTGAACTAATGGCTGATATGGAGGAAAAATTTTCCGGTGAATATCTGTTCGACATCCATTATATAAAAACAAATGTGCGTCTTATCGGGTATGAAGTTTCGAAAATCATCGGGAGCCTTAATGTTCTCTCCAATAATAAATATTCACAGTTCTCTGCAATCCATACGAACATCAACCAGGAAGTCGAAAAAATCCTTGAATATAAAATGGAGATTCCTGTCAGTGATCTCACCATCCCTCTCGAAAACCTTTCCGGGGAGACAGTCGGGATTGCCGGCGGGAAAATAGCCCACCTGGGAGAGGTGAAGAGCAGAGTGAATCTCCCGACTCCGGACGGATTTGTGATCAGCGCCTATGCGTTTGTAAAGTTCATGGATCACAACAGGCTTATTGAAAAGATCAGTGAAAGAATGTCATCGCTGAACATAGAGAATCTGGAAGAACTTAACAAATTCAGCAAGGCGGTATTTCATATGATCATAACATCTGATATCCCTGCTGATCTCCAGGAAGCAGTTGAAAATGCCTATGCAAAGCTCTGTAAAAAAGCCGGTGGGAAAACTATGTTATCAGTGAGAAGCAGCGCGATACGGGAAGACAGCGAATTTAGCTTTGCAGGGCAGTACGCTACATTTCTCAATGTGCCCGGGGATGCGATACTTCAAAAATACAAGGAAGTCGTTGCAAGTCTTTTTACTCCGCGCGCGATTTTTTACTCCAAGACAAAGGGGTTTTCTGAAGGAGAGATGGTAATGGCTGTAGGTGTCCTGAACATGGTTGATGCNATCGCCGGTGGAGTAATGTACTCGAAAGATCCGAATGATTCGTCAACTGATCATATTTTGATCAATGCAGTTCATGGTCTTGGAGTTTGGGTAGTTGATGGAACTGTGACCCCTGATACGTACACTGTGTCGAGGCACCCTGAAGGAACCATTCTTGATAAAAGGATATCGGTTCAGGAAAAGATGCTCGTCAACGGAAAGGCCGGTATCTTGGAAGAGGTTATAGTGCCGGAAGATAAGAGAGGGAAGCAGTGCCTTACCGATGAACATATCAAGATCCTCGCGAAATACGCACTGACGTTAGAAAATTATTATGGTTCTCCCCAGGATATTGAATGGGCGGTTGGCAGTGACAGGAAGATATATATCCTGCAATCCAGACCTTTGAGAATAGTTATGAACACGACATCCGGAGCTTGCCTTCCGACACGATTTGAAGGTTATAACATACTCCTTGATAAAGGGGTCATTGCATGCAAGGGGGTTGGTTTCGGAAAGGCATTTATTCTTAAGGATGACGAAGAACTGAAAGAATTCCCTGAAGGCGCTGTGCTGATCGCAAAGCATACCTCGCCAAAATTTGTGACCATAATGAATAAGGCATCCGCGATTATTACTGATGTAGGGAGTGCAACCGGTCACATGGCTTCTCTGTCGAGGGAATATCAGATCCCGACTATCCTTGATACCGAGGTCTCAACAAGTATTATTAAGCACGGCCAGGAGATAACTGTTGACGCCCTCAACTGTAATATATACGAGGGTCAGGTTCCGGAACTTCTCGAATATGCCCGTAACAAGAAAGAACCTTTTAAAGAGACGCATCTGTTTAAAACTCTCGAAAAGGTTTTGAAATGGGTTGTGCCCCTAAATTTAACAGACCCTGAAAGTGAAACATTCAAGCCTGAATATTGCAAAACCTATCACGACATAACCCGTTTTGCCCATGAAGCATCCATGAAGGAGATGTTTAATCTCGGGGAAGACAAGGATATTGAAGATACACATACTGTTGATCTTTTAGCAGGCATTCCTGTTGGTGTCCACTTGTTAAATATCGATGGTGGAGTGAAAGAGAATATAAAGAAGGCAACGTTTGAGGATATCCTGTCAATACCTTTTATTGCGTTATTGAATGGAATGAAAAGTATGAGATGGCCGGGCCCGCCCCCGGTTGATGCAAAGGGATTTATGGGTATGCTTGCTCATTCAGCCTCTGTGCCTGAAGAACAACTCAAGGAAACAGCAAAGAAGAGTTTTGCCGTTATATCCAAAAATTATGTGAATTTCAGCATCCGTCTCGGATACCATTTCTCGATGATAGAGGCATATGCAGGAGAGAAGATAAACGACAATTACATCAAGTTTTTCTTCAAAGGCGGAGGGGCTGCTGTTGACAGGAGATTAAGGAGGGTCAGGCTTATAAAAGAAATCCTCAAGGAAATGGGATTCAGGGTGAGTATTAAAGAGGATGTCATGGATGCTATACTCACGAAATACAAGCAATCTACTATTGAGGATAAACTCATTGTTATGGGCAAATTAACTGCTTATACCAAGCAGCTGGATATGGCGATGTTTAATGATGCAGTGACAGATATGTATGTAGAACAGTTTGTGAAGGAACACATTAAGAAAACCGGCGCTGTTAAAACCTGAAGACCGGCTGTATTCTGCTTATTCTATCGGCAGTGTGAACCAGAACGTCGATCCGGAATCAGGATTGTTCCTGAAACCGATCTGGCCGTTGTGGGCTTCAACAATCTTTTTTGAGATTGCAAGACCGAGACCTGTTCCCCTTTCTTTTCTCTTTTTGCTCCGGTAGTAGGTTTCAAAAAGCCTTGACACGTCTTCAGCATCAATGCCCGGCCCTGTGTCTGCAAACTCTGTTATAACACTGCCACTCTCAACCTTCAACACAACTTTAACAGTTGAGTCAGGGTTTGAATAATGCAGGGCATTGAAAAGCAGATTATTTATAACCTGATTTATCTTGTTGCGGTCGAATGAGAAGCTGGGTATATCGGTTTCTTTTACAATGTGGATATGGATATTTTTTTTGTTCGCAAGCACTTCATCGATAGAAACAATCTCTTCAATAAATGCTGTATAGTCATTATAAGACTTATTGATTTCCAGATAACCGGCCTCGATCTTTGTTACATCCAGATAATCCTCGATCAGTTTCATCATGTACAGGCTTTTTTTATAGATCATCTCGGCGAGGCTTAACTGTTCCGGAGTCAGATTTTGCCTGCCACTGTCGAGAAGTACGGATGAACTCAGTTCAATAATGGAGAGAGGATTTCTGAGGTCGTGAGCTGTAATTCCGACAAAGTAGTTCTTGAGATTGCCTAACTCAACGAGGTCTTCGTTCTGTTTCGCACGAATTGCATAATCCTTTTTCAACAAACTGAGAATATAGGAAGTAGTAATGAGGAACAATAAGCGAACAGCAGCCTCTCCTGTTAATATTATATAATCTAACCCTTTTGCATTTTCTGCTGTTATCAAGATGAAACGCACCAGGAACCAGGATAAGATACTAAGCAAAGAGAAGGTAATGGCCGTTGAAAGACTCACAAACCATGTCAGAAGAAGGACTGCAAAAAGATAAAAAATCGAAAAACCATAATGCAGCCCTGTCTCATAATCTGCAAAGGTCAGGAGAATCAGCACTATAAAACAGACTGCCTTTATACGGGATTTCGGAACATCAGACAAAAACCAGATTATGCGTTTAAACTGATTTTCTAACATAGGAATGGTTTCAAAATTGAATATCGGATTATGGCTGAGGTGGATATCCGGGTAATAATTTTCTTCGCCTTAACCTTTCTTCAGCCTTCTCTCTTTTTTATTTGCTCTTTCAGCATTTTGTTTTCTCTCTGTACCTTAAGCCATTTCAGGGCTTTGTCAATTGTGAAGAGAATCTGTTCTTTTCTGAATGGCTTGGTGATAAAATCGAAACCTCCTTTCTGTATGGCTTCTGTAGCAGATTCAACAGTGCCGTAAGCTGTTATAATGATGATCGGGATATCCTCGTTCAAACGCTTGATAGCATCGATGAGCTCAATGCCATCGATGCCGGGCATTTTTAAATCTGATATCACAAGATCAAAATCGCTCTTTTTTGCCAGTTCAATCGCCTCTAAAGGGTTGTTGGTAGTAGAAATTTCGTAAGGTGTCTTTTCTCTCAGAATCATGCTGAGAAGCTTCAGCATATCAGGTTCGTCATCAACAATCAGTATTTTTTCAGCCATGTCTTCCTCCTAAAATTCTTAGACAATTTTACTTGCATCTCCTGATGCTACAGGGAAAGTTATAGTAAAGGTAGTCCCTGTAGCTTCAGATTCTTCCCTGGTTTTTGTTTCAACCGTGATTGTACCATGGTGTTTTGTGACAATACCATAAGAAACAGAGAGCCCGAGGCCGGTTCCCTTACCAACCTCCTTTGTGGTAAAGAGCGGATCGAAAATCCTGTTGCGGTGTTCCGGTTTTATTCCGGGACCGGTATCGATAATCTTTACTTCCACATGCTTATTATTTAATGAACCTGTTGTAATAGTTAAAACACCTCCGCCACTTTCCTGCATGGCATGAATCGCGTTTGTGATAATATTGAAAAAGACCTGCTGCAATTCTCCTGAATCCGCAATAACGTTGGGCAGGTCATTCTGCATCTGTTGTTTGATAGATACCTTATTCAGGGCGATTGTATTCTGCATGACAGACAATACCGTCTCAAGGTTTTTATTAATATCAATGACTTCTTCCTTATGTTCTTTGTGTCGTGCAAAATTCAGGAGGTTCTCAACAACTCTTTTGGCATTGAGCCCCTGTTTTTCAATAGTTTTCAGAAGGTCATATTCTTCAGAATCAGGAGGGAACTTTTCCAGAAGAAGGTCTGTAAATCCGAGGATAATACCAAGGGGGTTATTTATCTCATGAGCTACTCCTGCGGAGAGGGTCCCCATGGACGCAAGTTTTTCGGTATAATAGCTGTGCTCCTCGATCTTCTTCCTTTCAGTGATATCTCTTGATATTCCCAATACAGCATAAATATTGCCAACTTCATCGTAGAGCCTTCTGAGGTTCGTATTGAGCCAGTACTGCTTTTCTCCGATAATAACCATATGGGTTATCTGCTTGCTTTCCATTGTATCGAAGACGTTTTGAATCATCAGGAGAAGAATTTCGGCGCTTGGCCATGAGAAGATTTCTGACAGGGTATGTCTGGTGATTTCCTCTTCGGTTTTTTCGAAAAAATGGGCGCCATATTTATTAATTGACAGAAAATTGCCGTTGTAATCTATTGTGAAAATTAGATCTTCTGCATTTTCGACAAGGGATTTATAACGCTCTTCGGATTTCTTTAGTTCAACAGTTTTTTTCGCAACTTCCTGCTGAAGGATATTTGACCAGCTGAGTATCATGAAATTAATGAAAAGTCCGCCAAATAAAATAAGGAAAATAATCAGTCCCTGAAGCGAAAATTGCCGGATATTAATTGAATGGATTGCGCCTTCCACCTCACTGACAGGAGCTACTACAGCTACTGACCAAATTCGCCCCGCAGGCTTATCGTCCAGTTTAATAGGTGTATAGGCAATTAATTTCTTAATTTCTCCCTCTATCCCCCTGTGCCAGCCGGAGATATACCAGCTTGTTCCCTCCTGACCTTTCAACATCTTCTCTTTCTGGATATCATTAATTCTTGAAAAAGATATTGCAGGCTGTTTCCCTTTCCGCGCTTCAAAGGCATTCTGGCCGATAAATGCCTGTTCCTGATGGTAAAGGAACGTGCCATTTTCATCAATAACCCATGCATATCCTGTTTTCCCTGAACGTATCTCTTTTGTAATTTTTGCTATTAACTGGTGGGCATCAACAATGAATACTAAAACACCGGCAAATTTATTTAGTGCTACAGGATGTGGCTCGTCTACGGAAATCTGCCAGACAGGGATAATCATTTTCATTATCGGCCTATTAGCCGGATTACTACCGGGCTCAATAGAAGCATTTGTCAACAGTAAATTGCCTTTATTCTCTTCCTTTTTCGCCCATTCGAGATAATGAATATCTTCAGATCCCGGTTTTTCATCGTTGCATTTGTGACCGTTCAGTACATGATAGGTCTTTTGCATGGTATTTTCGGTAAATCTTATTTCCTGGGTGCCTTCATGTTTGATGCTTGAAAAAGTAATTTCCATTCTATTCACCATCCATGGCAATTCGGTATACTGTATGGACGGTGACAAACTCAAGAGCAGTAATTCTCTTTTGAGAGCGTTCAGGCTGTTCTCTATCTGGCCTCCGACATGCCGTGCAAGGACTAACTGCTGCTGATTAAAGTCTTCAGTTACTGTATCTTTGATCTTTTTAGAAGATATCCATCCAAGTATGAGCACTGTACCAAGCAGAACAGACATTATGATCCCTACCAAACCTTTAAAATATTTGATATTAAAAGGATGGTATTTTTCCACCAGTGAACGAAACATCTGTTTGAGGTTCAAAAAAGTTGAAGTGTTTTTCCCCAATTAATTACCCTTGCCCTTCACGAAATATTGAATTCACTTTACAATATCAGAATATCAGCAAAAAGTTAAGATAACATAAAACATCTCCCATATACTCCCCGGTTCTCATATAGCACGAAGAAAGACAACTTATTAAAGTTAATTCCAAGCATCTGTTATCGTCAAAGCCTTGATGTATAACATTCTTCTTGACATAAGCTAATCTTTTGAAATAATATTAACCACTATGGTAGTTAATAAAGATTTCATTCTTTTGGAACTGATGAAACTCGGCTTGTCTGCATATGAAGTAAAGGCATACCTCTCCCTTCTTTATGAGAACCCGGCGACTGCATATGAAACAGGAAAGGCGTCAGGTATCCCTACTTCAAAGGTGTATGAAGTTCTCAAGAAGCTTGTCGGAAAAGGGGTTGTCTCTGTTATTGATGCAGGCAGGACGAGGCGATACATTCCATTGGCAGCAGATGAGTTTCTCAACAGGCATAAGAACATAATGGATAAGACCATTGACTCACTGAGAACGGAACTTTCTGTGGTTAAAGGGAAACAGGGTTTTTCATATATTTGGAATATTACCGACTATGGCTATCTCATGCATAAGGTCAAAGAGGCAATTAAAGGTGCAAAGAAAACCATCCTTCTTTCCATCTGGGAAAAGGAGTTAACGTTGATTGAAAATGAATTGCGGGATGCGATGAAAAAGGACGTGAAGGTTGTGGTGCTTCACTTCGGATCTCCAAAGGTGAAGATTGGACAGATGTACCCGCATCCTATTGAAAATACGATTTATCAGGAGAAGGGCGGAAGGGGGCTTGTCGTTGTTGTTGATTCCAGCGAGATACTTACAGGAACTATCTCAGCAAGCAACAGGACAGAGGGTGCATGGAGTATGAACAGAGGGTTTGTAACGCTTGCTGAGGATTATGTAAAACACGATATTTATATCATGAAGATTGTTAAACGTTTTGACAGAACGCTAAAGGAGAGTTTCGGAGTCAAATATGTAAAACTAAGAGATATTTTTTCTGATGAGGAGGCGAAATGAAGATATACATTGATGGGAAATATTATGCAAGGGAAGACGCAGTGATATCAGTTTTTGATCATGGGTTGCTCTATGGCGACGGTGTTTTCGAAGGTATACGGATTTATAATGGAAAGGTTTTTAAGCTCACTGAACATATAGAAAGACTCTTTCAGAGCGCAAAGGCCATTCACCTTGATATCACGATGAAAAAAGGGGAGATGGAGGCTGCTGTTTTAGAGGCTGTGAAGATAAACAGAAAGGATAACGGATATATACGACTTATTGTAACAAGAGGTGTTGGTCCCCTTGGTATTGAACCAACAACATGTAAAAAGCCGACCGTGATAATCATTATTTCGGATATACAGCTTTATCCGCAGGGGTACTATAAAAAAGGCATTGAGATAGTGACTGCTTCTTCGAAGCGGATGCCGTCAGACTGTCTTGACCCGAGGATAAAGTCTTTGAACTATCTGAATAATATCATGGCAAAGATCGAGGCAAAAAATGCCGGGTGTCTTGAAGCTGTCATGCTCAATAAAGAAGGATTTGTTGCAGAATGCACAGGGGACAACATCTTTATAGTAAAGAACAGAGAACTCTTTACCCCTGCTCCTTATCATGGAGCACTGGACGGGATAACCATGGAAACCGTTATAGATCTTGGAACGTCTCTTGGATTCAAAATGCATCAGGCTGCCCTGACCAGATATGATCTTTACAATGCCGATGAATGTTTTATGACAGGTACAGGCGCTGAGATCATCCCTGTGGTAAGAATAGATCAGAGGGTTATTGGTAATGGGAAACCGGGAGAGATAACAAAGAAGCTGATAAAGAAGTTTAAAGACCTGGTTATGTAGGGTGGCGTGAACTTTAGTGAGGAAAGGGCTTAGTTTACTGACGCTTCCAGGCCATATTTTTTTATCTTGTATCCTATCTGTCTTGGAGTGAGACCGATCAGTCTCGCAGCCTTTGCCTGGTTCCAGCCGGTTTTTTCAAGGGCATCGTGGATGCTTGATTTCTCTATGTCCTCAATCCCGGCCCTTAAGGATTCCTTCTGGAAAATCGCATCGGGAGCGGGCAATTTTATATTTATCGGAAGGTCTGAAGGTTTTACGATATCCTGTCCTGACATAACGACAAGTCTCTCCATAGTGTTTTCGAGTTCTCTGACATTGCCGGGCCAGCTATAGTCTACCATTACCCGGAGGGCCTCGGGCGATATAGATATATTCTTCCTGTTTTCCTCATTAAAGCGCCCGAGGAAGAACTCTACCAGCAGCGGTATGTCTTCTTTCCTCTCTCTCAGGGAAGGCATGAATATCGGTACGACATTCAGCCTGTAAAACAGGTCTTCTCTGAATTTCCCTTTCAGAACGAGTTCTTCAAGGTTCCTGCTTGTTGCGGCAATAAGCCTGACATCAACCTTTATTGTCCTTTCCCCGCCGACCCGCTCAAATTCTCTCTCCTGAAGCACCCGCAATATCTTGGGCTGGAGGTTCAGAGGAAGATCCCCCACCTCATCAAGGAGTATGGTCCCGTTATCAGCGAGTTCAAACCTGCCCTTTCTTGCAGAGATGGCGCCTGTGAATGAGCCTTTCTCATGCCCGAAGAGTTCTGATTCGAGTAACCCCTCGGGTATTGAGGCGCAATTGAATTTGATGAATGGTTCTCTGGAACGGGGACTCATATAGTGAACAGCCTTTGCGATAAGTTCTTTGCCGGTGCCGCTTTCACCGTATAAGATGACTGTTGCCTTGGAATCTGCAACGCGGTGCACTGACTCAAACACTTCCTGCATTTTATCAGCAGTGCCTATGATATTCGGAAGGCTGTATCTGCCTTTCAGCTGCTGTTTCAGTTGTTCCCGTTCCTGTTCCGTTTCCTTAAAGTGTTTCCAGAGGATTACATACTGTGCAATGATCGATGATATTATTTCCAGAACCCTGATGTCTTCGTCAATGGTTATATCCTTGTTTTTGAAGATCCTGTCAGCGCTCAGAACACCGATAGATTCATCTTTGAACCTGATCGGAAGACAGAGAAAGGAGATCCCGCTTTTTTTGAATCTCGATCCGGTCTTATTCAGAAATAAGGGTTCCTCTCCGACATTCGGGATGACAACAGGAGTCCCTTTTTCAAGCACTCTGCCGACAATGCCTTCGCCTATCTTATATTTGCCGCGTTCAATCTGCTCTTTTGTGAGGCCGTGCGAAGCAACGATTCTGAGCTCCCTGGAATTCTGATCAAGGAGAAAGACAGAACCCCTCTCCATTTCGAGGAAGTCGGCTATAGCGCGCATGGCCTTTGAGAGGTTCTTTTCAAGGTCAAATGAGGAATTGAGAACCTTGCTCACCTCAAGCAATGCAGAAAGGATACGGTTTTCTCTTATTAATGATTGAGCCATAAATTAAGGGTCCAAGGGTCCAAGGGTTTCAGGATTCCAGGGGTAGTTTGCCTGAACCCTCGACCCCTTGAACCGTCGAATCCTTTTTTTACACATTTTCCACCATCTCCCAGACACCGCATGGGCAGATTCCGGCGCAGAAGCCGCAACCAATGCATTTTTCGTCATCAACAATATACTCGTATGAACCGTCTTTATGCTCTGTCCTGCTTATGGCTCCCCAATAGCAGGTGGTTTCGCACATATGGCAGTCTCGGCATGTAGCGCAGGACATGCATTTGTTCGCCTCATGCTCCGGAGTAAAGTCTCCATGGCAGACATCGTAGTATTCTGCCTTGATGCGTTCATACGGGATAACCTGTTTTGTTTCGGCCTGCCGTGGTGCATGCATTAGCTGATAATGAATTGTGTCTGCAGTAATCCTTCCCTGCCCAATGCTATGAGTTACGAGACCCAACCGTGTTGCATCCCCGATAGCGAATACCTTAACATCAGAGGTCTGGCCGATATCATTCACCGCTATCCATCCGCGTTCTGTATGTATATCCGGCGGCAGGAAGTCCAGAATCGGTACATCTCCTACTGACATAATAACGAAATCTGCATCCAGCGATGAGCCGTCTTTAAAGTAGAGTTTCTTTTCATTTTTATCATACCGGTCGGTAAATTTGGGCCATACGATTTGAGTGCCTTTTGCAACAGCTGTTTCCATCTCCTTGCCGAACGCTGCCGGTTTTTGAATATCAACAGCTATAACTGAATGAGCGCCGCAGTTATATGCCTGGGAGGCAACATCCATGCCTACATTGCCGGCGCCGATAATAACCACCTTCTTCCCTGTCAGTTCCGGGATATCTCCAAGATTAACGCCTCTGAGAAAGTCATAGGCAGAAACAATATGCTCTGAGCCGGGGAAAGGAAAAATCCTCGGTTTATGCGCACCGCACGCAACAACAACTATCTCATGGTCCTTATAAATCTTTTCGAATTCCTGCTGATTTATGTGTGCGTTCAGGTGGAGGTTGACCCCTATTTCCCTGAACCGTGAAAGCTCTTTCTGGAGGATCTCCTGGGGGAGACGTTCCCTCGGGATGCAGAGTTCAAGCTTGCCTCCCAGTTTATCAGTTGCCTCATACAGATCTACAGTATGTCCCTTTAACCCGAGCTGCCACGCAGCGCTCAACCCTGCAGGCCCGCCGCCGATGACTGCTATGCTGTGACCTGTGGGGTCGGCTTTTTTCGGAGCAGGCAGATCAAGGGCAAGGCTGCCGTATTTGTCTATGCTGAGAGGTTTGTCAAGTCGTGCTCTTGTACAGCTCTGCATGCAGAGGTTCGGACATATCTGTCCGCATACCGTAGCAGGCAGGGGGCTGTACTGGAGAACAAGTTCCAACGCCTCGTGGAGTTTGCCCTGTCTTATGAGGGTTGCCCTTTTATGTGAAGGTATGCGAGTCGGGCAGTTATAAGCGCATGGCGGCAGATATTTTTCATTTGCCCAGACCGGTTTGTTCCGCCTGTCTTTGCCGGTTGTTATATAAGGCAGAATGGTTTGATCATGACTGATATATGGTCCGAATATACCTCCCCGTCCAACCTCTTTTTCCCATATGCTTTTCCTGAAGTCTGAGGTGGACATCCTGAACCATCTCCGCGCCCTTTTTTCCTCAGGGGTGTAAGCAACGAGTTTTTTCCATTCATCGGCAGAGCGGGTAAGTTCATCGTAGTATGACATCCTGTCAATTGCTTCTAGATATGGCTTCATATTTGTAATGAGCCACTCCCAGTCCTGAGGTGTTAGTTCGAGGAGCTTTACGTCCCTTTGACTGAACTCATTTATGGGGCCTCTGAAATATATCGTCCCTCCGACCATCCCTACACAGGGACGGTAACCGAGGATATTATTTGGATTCCGTGAATTCACACCGCATACGACTGCTATTCCACCTGCCTTGAATTCAGCAAACGAATCTCCGACATTCCTGAAATACCAGGATTGTGGCGGTTCAAATCTCGGGTTATGCTTTGTCATGGTATCGCATCGCGAACCACCGCTTCCCTGGACATAAAGGATTCCCTGCGCAGCAGCATTGAAGGCGCCATTGGTGACATCCCCCAAAACCGTTATCTTTGCCCCGCAGTTGATCCATCCGGCGTCATCGGAAACGCTTCCTTTTACGATAATCTCTGTGCCGGGCATCCCCATGCTCACGAGTCTCTGCCCGGTCGGTCCCTCAACGGTTATTTTTATTGTTTCACCTCTCGGCCATATCCTCCCGCCGATACCGTGCTGTCCATCAGCAATTATATGCAATTCGCGTGCGCCATCCCTGACAGCCTGCTGTATCTGTTCTTCAAGTATCCTGGAAGGGACACGATGGCTGTCAGCAATGCCGTGAATGGTGACAACATTTGTTCGTAGTTCGGAGCTTGGAGCTTGGAGGTGTTCTTGTGGAATCGCTTCTTTGCTTTCTGTTCTTTGCTTTTTACCCTTTGCTTTCTGTTCTTTGCTTTTTTGCCCTATGTTTTTCTTAGCACGCATAACTTATTTCCAATCTTTCTGACATTGCTTTGTCATCAATGCTCAAGCCGTCAGACATCCCGATGGGCAATTCCGTACTTCTCCCCATGGGAGCAAATATTTTCCTTAACTCCACATCAGCGGACCGAAAGACTTCCACCACACGCTCTGCAACTTTGTCCGAATCGAGTCTCCGGTATAACTTTGGATCCTGTGTGGTTATGCCCCGTGGACACTTCCCTGTATTACACAGGTTGCAGCGGTTCAGTTCATCACCGAAACAGTTGGCTGTGGCCTGCATCATGTATTTGCCGACAGAAACAGCCGATGCCCCCAGCATAATGAGCGCTGCTGCATTGGCTGCCAGATTGCCTTTCTTTGCAACACCACCTGAAGCTATAAGGGGCAGCTCATTCTGTTTCCCCTGCCTGACAAGATCAAGGTAGCATTCCCGTAAATTTGATGCTATTGGATGCCCCATTTTATCAATGGAAACATTATATGCAGCGCCTGTGCCTCCGTCTTCACCGTCGATAGAGAGGGCTGCTGCAAAAGGATTTCGTGCAAGGTTGTTCAAAACGGAACGTGCCGTCTTTGTACCGGAAATCTTTGGATAGACCGGCACCCTGAATCCCCATGCCATAGACATGGACTGAATCATCTTGGCGACCGCCTCTTCAATAGAGTATTTCGTCTGGTGTGTAGGAGGTGATGCAAGGTCAACGAACTGCGGTACACCGCGTATGTTCGCAATCAGCTTGAGAACTTTCTGCGCCATGAGCAGCCCGCCATCACCGGGCTTCGCACCCTGACCGTATTTGATCTCGATTGCAGCAGGGTCTTCAACCATGTGAGGGATTGCATGTATAATCTCATCCCATCCAAAGTATCCTGATGCGATCTGGATGATAAAATATTTAAGAAATTTTGATTTCAAGAGCCCTGGGGGCACACCGCCTTCTCCTGTAGCCATGACAACCGGCAGCCCTTCCACTTCATTGAGATACGCAATCCCCATTGCAAGTCCTTCCCACATGGGCGGGGATAATGCCCCGATAGACATACTGCCGATCATGATGGGGAATATCTCCCTCACCGGCGGAATGAATTTATCGCTCTTGCTGTCAACGATGAGTTTGCCGTTTGTTTTCTTTAAAGGCAGCTCATCTGCCGGCAGAATCCTTCCAAGGAGGGTTCTGACACGGAATTCATGTCTTCCCGCGTCAAGTGCGGGGTCTGTAAGCATGGATATCCTTGTAAATTTGAGCCTGTCAAGGGTAGAAACACCCGGGTCGTTTCTCCTCCCGCCTCTTTTATATCCCTCGCCCCCTTTGTTTTTATAATGCAGAAATTTGTTCTGCGGGTTGAATTCAGGCTCTATGGCATCATTCGGACATACGAGGGTGCATGTGCCGCATCCTGTGCAATATCTTTCAACATCAGTGACCTGTTCAACAACCTGGTTAATCTTTCTAACCGATTCCGGTGTCGGAACCGGTCCTTCTGAATAAACAGTCCGCCTGACCCTGACAGTAGGCTCAATCGCCTTCACAGGGCAGACTGCTGTGCATCTGCCGCAGCGTGTGCAACGATGATCACTCCAGCGGACAATATACGGGAGTTCCTTTAATGAGAGCTGATGATTATAATCTAACCTTGTAGCTGGTTCCATACCTTCACCTCCTCAGCATGAGGCTTTACAATAACCATGTCGTATTTCATCGGGAAGAGGTCCTCTGCTTTATTTCGATCAGGAATGGCACTGTCAAGTCCGCATTCCTCAGACATTAATGCATATTTACCCTTTATACCGCCGACAACACCAGGCCTAAGCTTCTTGGCGTCATGCGCCATGAAACAAGTGCCATCAGGGGTGAACCCGATTACCATATTTGGTCCATCAATGCACAGGGGCCGCAGGGATTGTTTCATAAGACGCAAGGCATCTTTGTCATCCCTGGATGTGATCTCAGTATCTTTGAGTGGCGTTGTCACATCCTTATAGTAGGTTAAGGGAAAGCCCAGTTGCCGCACAGTATAGTGCAGGATATGCGTAAATACTTCGCTGTCACTGTTATAACCGACATATCCCGGGAACCCCCTGCTTGTTAGGAATTCCCTGATGGGTACAAACGCAGTATTTTCACCATTTGTCATCGAGCAATAACCCTGTATAAAGAAAGGGTGGCATGCATATAAGTAGATTGCATAGTTGGTATTCTGCCTGCCCTGTGCAAAAACGATTTTCGCCCTGAT
>JGI20213J14113_1000112_pt1 | contig 17099 bp, 12 predicted proteins | sample WetSurMetagenome_3_FD_14113 | JGI IMG/M metagenome (IMG submission 14113) | reverse complement strand
CAGCTTTGGGGACGAAGAAAAATATTCCCAAAAGTAAGCCCGAACAAAACAATAGAAGGCTTTTTTGGAGGAACACTGGTTGCAACTCTTAGCGGATTCCTTCTTAAAGGACTTATCGATTCCCCCGCCATAAAAGCAATAATTCTGGCAGCAGGAGTTGCTCTCTTCGCATTCATTGGTGATTTTCTGGCTTCATTTTACAAAAGGAAACATAATGTTAAGGATTTCAGTAATCTGATTCCTGAACATGGAGGCTTTCTGGACAGGTTTGACAGTCTTATTGCCGGGGGAGCATGGGTTGCTCTGTTTGCACTATTGACTCATTTTTTATAAACTGACAAGTAAACCATTTTAATTAGATGAATCTAACTATATTTATTTAGCTCAATTAAATATTAATATTGCATTTTTTAATTTGTTAATTCTCATGATGAATTTCTATAATCAGGAAATTAGTGAAATAACCGAAAATCTTAAAACCAGTGACATTTCTGGTCTGAAAACTGAAGAAGTTAAACAACGACTTGGGGTATATGGATTTAACCAGCTGGACTCCAAAAAAAAGAAAAGCTTTTTACAGGTGTTCTTTGCACAGTTTAAAAGCTTTATGATAATAATCCTGCTCATTGCTGCCGTAATATCAGGTGTTGTAGGTGTTATGGAAGGGGAAGGATTGCTCGATACATTTGTAATTCTCGGGATTCTTATCCTGAATGCATTTGTCGGAGCTTTCCAGGAAAGAAAAGCAGAAACTTCGCTTGAAGCCTTAAAAAGCCTGGCAGCACCACTCTCCAAGGTGCTCCGGGACGGAGTCATTAAAGAGGTACTGACCAGGGAACTAGTCCCAGGTGATATAGTAATTCTGGAAACAGGTGCCTTAATTCCTGCTGACCTGCGGTTAATAGAAGCTGTCAATCTGAAAATACAGGAATCTGCATTAACAGGAGAATCTGTCCCTGTCGAAAAACAAACTGCCTTACTCCATGGTGAGGATATAGCTCTTGGAGACCGTGTGAATATGGCTTTTTCCAGCGGTATGGTTACTTACGGCCGTGGACGTGGAGTTGTGGTTTTGACAGGTATGAAAACCGAAGTCGGGAAAATAGCAAATCTCCTTCAGGAAACGGTTGATACTGAAACACCAATGAGCCGGCGTCTTGAACAGCTTGGAAAGGTACTCGGGACTGCAGCATTGATCATCTGCGCGATTATCTTCATTGTAGGAGTACTCTACGGGAACTCGGTTATGAGCATGTTCATGACTGCTGTCAGCCTTGCTGTAGCTGCCATTCCCGAAGGCCTGCCTGCTGTATCAACAGTTGTCCTGGCAATTGGTGTACAGCGTATGGTTAAAAAAAATGCTATTATCCGTACGCTTCCCTCAGTTGAAACTCTTGGAAGTGCATCTGTGATCTGCTCCGATAAGACCGGAACACTCACCCAGAACAAAATGACGGTGGTCGAGGCTTATGTCAACCATAAAAACGATGTAATAAACAGAGCTGCTCCGGCAACTGTCCTGAATGAAGAGGAAAAAAGACTGCTTGCAATATCAGTATTATGTGCCGATGCTCAGATAAGAAAAAATGGAGACGACACATTTGAATTTACTGGTGACCCGACTGAAACAGCCCTGCTCGATTTTGGCATTCTGTATGGGATGAATAAAAATGAAATTGAAAAGCAATTCCCCAGGGTTGCAGAAATTCCGTTCGATTCTGAAAGAAAACGGATGACAACAGTAAACCGGATGTCTGAAAAGAAAACACGGATAAATGTAAAAGGAGGGCTTGATGAGGTGCTCAGCGTATGTAACAAGATAATTATTCATGGCGAGATAAGGCCAATCACTTCTGAAGATAAGCAGCTTATACTCCAGACTAACGAATCAATGGCAAACTCCGCATTACGTGTCCTGGCTATGGCGTACAGGGATCTGTCTCAGGCACCTGAAAAGGTGCATATTGGTGAACTTGAAAATGACCTGATTTTTATTGGCTTACTTGGAATGATCGACCCTGCAAGACCTGAGGTTGTCGATGCTGTTGCAAAATGTAACACGGCAGGCATCCGTCCTGTAATGATAACAGGCGATCATAAAAGCACAGCAATAGCTATAGCAAAGGAGATTGGGATATATAAGGAAGGAGACTCTGTTATTACCGGGGCTGAACTCGAAAAACTCAGTGAGGATGAGTTCACTGAGAATGTTGCAAAATACTCAGTTTATGCAAGAGTTGCTCCTGAGCATAAGGTACGTATTGTAAAAGCATGGCAGAAGCATGATGAGGTTGTAGCCATGACAGGGGATGGTGTCAATGATGCTCCGGCTCTTAAACAGGCAGATATTGGAGCTGCAATGGGTATTGTTGGTACTGATGTTGCCAAGGGAGCAGCAGATATGGTCCTCACTGATGATAATTTTGCCACTATTGTTTCATCTGTCGAGGAGGGCAGGAGAATTTATGATAATATCCTTAAAGCTATCCAGTTTCTTCTTTCAACAAACATCGGTGAAATATTTCTGCTCTTGGTAACATCGATTTTCAACCTGGGAACTCCTTTGCTTCCAATTCATATTTTATGGGTCAACCTTGTGACGGACAGTCTTCCTGCTCTGGCATTGAGCGTCGATCCGGCTGAGAAGGGCATAATGAACCGTAAACCGCGTAATTCGAAAAAAGGTTTTATGACAAATGGCATGGTTTGGCGTATAATGTACCAGGGTATAATGATTGGTGCGATTCCTCTTGCAGCTTTCTTAATAGGCTTGCATGAGAGTGGCATAGTTCTGGGCCAGACAATGGCATTTGCCACACTTATGTTTGCTCAGCTTGTACATGTTCGTAACCTTCACTCAAATACCAGATCTTCGCTTGCAATTAGCCCATTTAGAAACAAACCGCTCATTGCCGCCATCTTAGCTTCCGCAGGTCTGGCTCTTATTGTACTTCTCATTCCTCCAATACGTAATGCCTTCAGTCTCGCAGAACTTGATGGCGAACACTGGCTGGCAGTGGCTTTGATGTCTCTAATTCCTATCCTGGTTGTCGATATTTTCAAATTATTAGGAATCAATACCACCAGTGATGAAAAAATCAAATGAGAGGAGGCAAAAGAATAACCTATTGGGGTTTAACAGGAATATCTTCTTTACAGGATTAACAAGTTTTCTGACAGACACATCCGTTAAGATGGTCTATTCGGTAATGCCTATGTTTCTTTTGTCAATAGGTGCTTCAAAGACAAGCCTGTCTCTTATTGAGGGAATCGCCGAAAGTACTGCTGCACTTGTAAAAACGATAACTGGTTTCTGGAGTGATAAGATAGGAAAGAATAAACCTTTCATGTTAATAGGATATGGAATCTCCGCTCTGATTATCCCGCTATATTCATTAGTAGTTTCACCTATGCAGGTTTTATATCTGCGCTTTATAGAGAGGTTTGGTAAAGGCATCAGGACTGCTCCCCGCGACAGCCTTATAGCAGGTTCGGTTACCGATGGAGAAACCGGGAAAAGTTTCGGTCTCCAGAAGGCGATGGACAATAGCGGGGCAATAGTTGGTCCTTTGATTGCATTTGTTCTGTTAAGCTCATTGCCTGGTAATTACCATTTCATTTTTCTCCTGGCGGGAATACCTGCAATACTTAGTATTTTTGTACTAATTCTCGGCATCAAAGAGGCTCATAAGAGCTGGGAGAGCCTGTTTAAAAAATTTCGTTTTAAAGATTTCTCTCCGAAATACTATCTTTTCCTTTCTATTATTTTCATTTTCACTCTTGGCAATTCAACTGATGCACTTCTTATGGTAAAAGCAAATGAAGTTGGAATAAAAGTTGCTTTTATTCCTCTTGTATATCTGGTTACCAGCATTGTATCAGTCTTGCTGGCTATCCCGATGGGTTTGCTTTCGGACAGGATCGGAAAAGAAAAAATACTCATAGCCGGATTCCTGATATATGCAATTGTTTATTACGGATTTGGTATTGCCGGAAGTACAGGTACAATCGTAGCTCTGTTTGCATTATATGGTTTGTATTCAGCAGCAACCGATGGGATTCAGAAAGCATTTGTTTCCGATATAACCGACAAAAACAAACAGGGTACGGCTCTGGGTATTTATAATGCCTTGCTTGGCATTACCCTTTTGCCGGCAAGTCTGATAGCAGGAATACTTTATGACAAAGTCAATTCAAGGATACCTTTCTATTTCGGAGCAGCAACAGCGTTGTTTTCAGCAATATTAATGCTGGTATATTCGCAACATTTCAATAAAAGTTCTTCTTAACCATTGATTTACACAGAGTTTCAGGGAATTAAACACGAAGTCTCTTGACCATATAACTCCGTTTAAACCCCTTGTAAATCCGTGGTTAATAGTTTTTTTCTAACTTTATAAATTTATTAACCTCTGCATTGATGAAACAGGTTCTTAAATACACAGGCTACATTTTGTTACTGCTTGTCATCGGATATATGATCTGGCGTTTCTTTTACATTATTGCCTGGGTTCTTGTGGCAGCAGTGCTTTCATTTATTGGCCATCCACTTGTTCGTCTTTTCGACCGGATCCATTTTAGAAAATTAAAAATGCCTCATTTTGTGAGTGCATTACTCTCTCTGGCAGTAATTGTTCTCTTGCTTCTGGGACTGGTGGCTGTTTTTGTACCATTGATTGTAAACCAGGCTGAAACAATATCAAAGATCGATGTCGGCATGCTTGCACAAAACTTTCATGGACCATTACAATGGCTTGATGAAAAACTCCATACGTTAGGTGTAATATCTGCCGGGCAGACCATTCAGGATTTTCTTGTTACAAATGCCAAATCAGTTGTAAATCTTGGGAGCGTCGGTTCAATGATCGGTAATTTCATCAGTGTGGCAGGAAATATTTTCGTGGGGTTATTTTCAATACTCTTTATAGCTTTCTTTTTTCTGAAAGATGAGAATATGTTCGAGAACGGCCTGCTTCTTTTTATTCCGACGAAACATCATAATGCAACTCGTAAAGTGATTGCCGAATCCAAGAATCTCCTGGTTCGTTACTATATCGGTGTAGTATTTGAATTGCTTGGCGTGATGTCGCTTATTGCAATAGGCCTCTGGATATTTGGCATCAAAAATGCACTGCTTATCGGCTTTTTCGGAGGGGTAATGAACATAATCCCTTATATTGGACCTGTTATTGGTTCGGCAATCGGACTAGTACTGGGTGTTACTTCAACACTCGCTACCGGTTCATACAATGAGCTGTTGCCGGTAATTATAAAACTTGCTTCAATATTTGTGGTTGTGAATTTCATTGACAACAACATACTTGTCCCGGTTATCTATTCGAAAAGTGTTAAATCGCATCCACTCGAGATATTTCTTGTAATAATTATAGGGGGAGGTCTGGCCGGTTTGGTCGGCATGCTGCTGGCTGTTCCGGTATATACACTTCTCAGGGTGATTGCAAAAGAGTTCTTCCAGCAATTCAGGGTGGTAAAGAAACTTACTGAGACTTTCGACCAGGAGTAAAGGTGCTAAGGCACCTTCAGGCAATCAGGCCAGGATTATATTCCTTCATATTTACAAGTACTATAAAGACAAGAAAATATTGAACCAAAATGCGAACAGTTACATTATAAAACAAAAGAAAATTTAATTTTGGTGTCCAAAACAGGGAAACATATTCATTATTTCCCCGTCTTTTACAAAGATTTTGTTTTTCATCTGACAATAACCATTTATGGGTGAAAGAAGGAGGATTGTAATCGTTGGTGCCGGCATAGGAGGTATCACAACAGCCGTTTACATGGCAAAAAACGGGTACAGTGTAAGAGTTTATGAAAAGAATTCTACTCCGGGAGGGCGTTGCGGACAAATGATGCGCGAAGGACACCGGTTTGATCTTGGAGCAACGATGCTGATGATGCCGGGAATATACCATGAAGTTTTTGATTCGCTCGGACTAAAGCTTGAAGAAGGTAGTGACATCCTCCCTATGGAAAATCTTTACAGGATCTTTTTCGGCGATGGATCAATCCTGGATTTTACTACCGATAAGGAAAAGATGAAGCTGCAACTGGAGAAAATCGAGCCGGGAAGCTCTAAAAAAGCAGAAGAATATATTTCAAGAGGATACAGGATTTTCAGGCTCGGTATTGAAAAACTGATTGGAAGAAATTTTTATAACCTCTTCCAGATGGTAAATCTGAAAAACATACCACTGCTGTTTAAAATAAAGGCATTCACTCCCCATTTTAAATATGCCGGAAGATTTTTTAATCATCAGCATCTTCTCATGGCATATACTTTTCAGAACATTTATGTCGGACAAAGTCCGTTTAATGCCCCGGCACTTTTTTCAATGGTACCTGCTGCCGAGCTCACTGAAGGGTCATTTTTCCCTGCCAGTAACGGGATGTTCAATATAGTGGAAAAATTGCAGGAAGCAGCAGTAAAAGAAGGAGTTCAATTTGTTTACGGTAATCCGGTCAGGCAGATCATAGTCTCAGGGAAAAAAGCAAAGGGTATAATACTTGGCGATGGCTCTGAAATCAAAGCCGATATTGTGATATCTAATGCTGACCTGCCTTATGTTTACCGTAAGCTGCTGCCCGACAAAAGAAAATCCGCCAGGCTTGATAAGCTTAAATACTCTTGTTCTGCAATATGTTTTCACTGGGGTCTTGATAAGACCTATCCTCAGCTGGATCACCATAATGTTTTTCTTTCTGATGATTTCCGGAATGCTCTCGACCGGATATTCAAGGATAAAACAGTCAGCGACAACCCAAGCTTTTATGTCCATGCACCTGCCCGGAGTGATCCGTCTGCTGCCCCCGAAAATCATGATACTTTATCAATTGCCGTAGCGGTGGGGCATATTGACAGACGCTATAAACAGGAATGGGACAAGATCAGGGAAATATCAAGGCAGGCAGTGCTAAGACGTCTTAAGCAGCAAGGTTTTGCTGACATTGAGGATCATATAAAATTTGAAGTATGCTATTTACCTGAAAACTGGGAAAATGTCTGCAATATTTCGAGAGGTTCTGTTTTTGGCAGTCTGGCCCATAATATCCTGCAGATGGGATATTTTCGTCCCCATAATCGTCATGGTAAATACAAAAACCTTTATTTTGTAGGCGGAAGCACACACCCTGGAAACGGGATTCCGAATGTATTGATTTCAGCAAAACTTGTTTCTGAGAGGATTTTTAAAGAAAACTAAGAACCAAATATTAACTGACTGATAAGTGTTGACAAATTCATACAGGGAACAATTCATTAAAGTATTCAACTCAATCGATTTCGATAAGATAGTTGATCATCCTAATATTCTGATTGCAGCCAATTTCTGGGACGATGAGAGGTATTGTGCAGCAAGGATCTGCTACAAGCTTATGCGAACTATTGATGATTTGATTGACAATCATAAGGCAAACAACAGGATTATTGCCGTTGAAGAAAGAACTGATTTTGAAGCAAATGTCAATGACTGGCTCAGGATGATAATAGTTACTGAAGAATGCAATCCGGACCAGGTTGAGCTGAAAAAGATAATTGAAAGATTCAGGATTCCCCAATGGCCCATTAAAGCTTTTGCCAGATCAATGATCTATGACATAAACAATGATGGATTTCCAACTCTGGAAACTTTTCTTGATTATGCCCAGGGAGCCTCGGTAGCCCCGGCTTCAATTTTCGTTCACCTGAGCGGACTTACACAGAAGAATGGCCAATTCCTGGATCCTTCCTTCAACGTAAAGGAAGCCGCAACACCCTGTGCTATTTTCAGCTATCTCGTTCATATCATACGTGATTTCCAGAAGGACCATTTCAATAACCTGAATTATTTTGCGGATGATCTTATAAGAAAAAACGGACTTAGCAGGCAAGACCTGAGAAATATCTCACGTGGCAGCCCTGTGACGAGTGGATTCCGTAATCTTATAAATGAATATTATATCCTGGCAGATAAATACAGAAAGGATACTATTGATGTTGTAAATAAGATAAGACCTCTTTTAGAGCCAAGGTATCAGATTAGCCTTGATATCATTTTTAATCTTTATCTAATGGTTTTTGAACGAATTGATGTTGAAAAAGGGAGCTTCACTACAAACGAGCTAAATCCAACACCGGAAGAGACAAAAAAAAGAGTATATGACACTATTGTGAAATTCCATCTTTGAGGCTGGTGAGAAAATACTTCAAACTCTTTTAAACTATGGGAAATTACGTTTAGAACCACCTTATCAAGGATGAATCGCTAGCCTTTGAAACAAAATATCACTGGGTGATTTTTTTCACCCTTAAATCGCTTTTTACTCTGACAATTGCTCCTCTGATTCAGAGAGCTCTCTCAGAATTTGTTATAACAAACAGAAGGATAATAATTAAAGAAGGGTTTATAGCCAGGAGTACTTTTGAAATGAATTTATCAAAAATCGAAAGTGTCAATGTCGACCAGACGGTTATAGGGAGGATGCTGAATTACGGATCTATTACAATAATTGGCACAGGAGGGACAAAAGAGTCTTTCCATAACATTTCAAAACCACTGGAATTCAGGAAAGCATTCCAGGAACTTTGCTGATGATTATTTCCAATCTTATCGCCTTTTCTTAATTACAGCGCTTAAATATTTAACCTTTTTTAACATATCGTATGTATATGATTTATCTACAGTATGTTATATTCTGATATTTCGTTATTTTTCGGTTTATTTATATATATTTGTTCGCATTTTTAATCTTTTTTACGAACATTTTTATCTTTTTTCATGTTTCTGTGAAAAATAAGTAACCAATTAAATTTAAATAAAATGAAAAAGATGACTCTAATTACAGGACTTGCAGTGATACTGGGATTATTTGCCCTAACTTCCTGCGAAAAGGTAAATGATGAAATGACCTCAGCCGGAGAAATGACAATTGCTCAGTATGCGGCAAAGGATGCTAACTTTTCAATACTTGTTCAGGCTCTTTCAAAAGCTAACCTTGTAAATACTCTTGGTGGGGAAGGCAATTTTACAGTTTTTGCCCCAACCAATAATGCTTTCAATCAATTGTTCGCACAACTTGGAGTGAGCGGTATTTCTGATCTGTCTGCCGAGACCCTGACCCCTATATTACTGTATCATGTCCTTGGGGAAGAGAAAAAGTCCACTATGCTTTCAGAAGGTTATTATAACACACTCAGTCCTGCACAGGGTAGTTATTCAAGCATGAGAATAAGTCTGACAGGAGGTGTAAAGATCAACAAGGAGACTTCAGTAACAGCAGCAGATGTTGATGTTAAAAACGGTGTTATTCATGTAATTGACAAGGTACTTCTCCCTCCCACAGTTGTTGATCAGGCTCTTTCAAATGAATCATTCAGCATACTTGTTCAGGCAGTTGTAAAGGCAGGTCTTGTCGGAACACTTAGCGGTACCGGTCCATTTACGATTTTTGCTCCGACAAATGCAGCATTTGAGGCTCTGTTTGCTAAGCTTGGAATTTCAGGAATCAATGATCTGACTGCAGAACAGCTTGTACCAATACTCAAATACCACGTTGTAAGCGGCAATATAAGGTCAACTCAGCTCGCTGCAGGCACGGTATCAACTCTTAATGGTAATTTCCAGGTAACACTTAGTCCTTCTCCCAAGATCAATGCCACATCAGATATTATGGCAACAGATGTTCAGGCAACAAACGGAGTGATTCACGTAATAGATGAGGTGCTTATTCCTTCTAAATAATCTGATATAAATCATAAGCTCAGAAGGTGTCCCGAAAGAGGCGCCTTCTTTTTTGCCTTTAAATGAAGGACATTTAAAACTTAAATCCATAATTTTAACCATCCATTGCCAATAATATATGGAACAATATTCACTGAATGACCTTGAGAGGCTCACTGGGATCAGATCTGATACCATTAGGATGTGGGAGCTGCGACACGGGATAACATCACCCAAACGGACTGCAACCAACAGAAGATGGTATACAGGTGATGACCTGAGAAGGCTTATCAACATATCAATTCTTAACAAGACTGGTATAAAAATTTCCGTTATATCCGGGATGACCCCAGAGGTGCTGGCAGAAAAAACTGCGGCTGTGGCAAGCCTTGGTACAGGTATTGATATCCTTTCAGATTCCCTGATTATCGCAATGACAAACCTTGATGAAGCGGCGGTAAATGAAATACTGCTCCGGTCGGTTATCAGCAAAGGTTTTGAAAAAACATTCTCATCACTGGTTTTCCCGTTCCTGCATAAAGTCGGAGTATTGTGGCATACGGGTTCTGTCAATATTGGTTTTGAGCATTTTATTTCCAACATTTTCCGTCGCAAGCTCATTTCTGCATTCGATAACCTTTCTCCCATAATAACTGAAAAAAGCAAAAGGATCATCATGTTCCTCCCTGAAAATGAGTATCATGAACTGGGATTGCTCTATTATGCATTTATTATCCGTAACCTCGGTCATGTGGTCCTTTATCTTGGCCAGGCCACACCAACAAATGCAGTGATTGAAGTTAGTGAAACCTGGAATCCTGAAATAATTATTACCGGATCACTTTCAGGATTATCCGTTAAAGANACCGATGAATTCATTTTGAAATTAAGTCATTCATTTTCTGACAAAAAAGTACTGTTTGCAGGNTCGCTTGCTGATATNGNCGAAAATAAAAAAATACCGGGTTTCTTTGCATGCAGGACAGAAAATGAATTAAGAATGCTTATTAAATAGGTTTTTATATTTATCTGATACCATTTTCACAAAAACACTGACTTNATATTTCNGGATTTCTTATTTGTCATCATATAAGTATCACAACAAATGCATTCAGACAGAAATAATCTTGACAAATCATCTTCTCCTTATCTGCTGCAACATGTAAATAATCCGATCTGGTGGCAGGAATGGAGTTCAGAAGTATTAAAACATGCCTCCGATAATAATAAGCCATTGTTCGTTTCAGTTGGATATTCAACCTGCCATTGGTGTCACGTCATGGCTGCTGAAGCATTTTCGGACATGGAGACAGCAGTTTATCTTAATGATCATTATATCTGCATAAAGATTGACCGTGAGCAGAGACCTGATATTGATCAGTTTCTTATGGATTTTATAAACCGACAGAGCGGTAGCGGAGGCTGGCCGCTGAATGTATTTCTTACCGCAGATCTCCGACCCGTATTTGCCCTGACATATGCACCTGTAAAATCACATAACTCAGTACCCTCCTTTTTATCAATTGCTCAAAAGGTGCTTGTGTTCATTGAAGACAACAAATCAGATATCCCTCATTTCATTCCCACCGGACACTATCCCTCACTTTCGTACGGACTTAATCTGGTCGAATCAATTTCCGGATATTTTGATACAGAAAACGGAGGGTTTGGAAACGGGCAAAAATTTCCTTCTCACACTACATTATTGTATCTTTTATATTTTCTTGCTGTTGAAGAGAACAGCACTGCAAAAGATATTTGTTTAGAGACACTGGATGCCATGCGGCTAAGGGGATTGAACGATCATCTTCAGGGTGGTATTTTCAGGTATTGCGTTGATCAGGAATGGACCATTCCCCATTTTGAAAAAATGCTATATGATCAGGCAATGGCACTATGGGTATATTCTTTAGCCTTCAGGGTTACAGACAATTCCAATTATAAATTGATGGCAGAGAATATATTGTTTTGCCTTGATGATTCTTTCAGTGAAAACGGATTTTATATTTCCGCTCATGATGCCGATACTGAACACGAAGAGGGAGCTACTTATCTTTGGACTTATGATGAGCTTGAACGAGTGCTGACCTCTGATGAATTCCTGAGGTTTTCAAAAACATATTTTATTGATAGAAAAGGCAACTTTGAAAGCAGGAACCATCTTTTAAGAAGGAATGATGTACCCTTAAAGGAAATTGAAAACAAATTACTCGCAATACGTAAAGCAAGGGTCCAGCCATCACGGGATACTAAAATACTGTGTGGCATCAATGCTTTAACTGCAATCTCATTCATCCAGGCCGGACATTACCTTGAAAGGCTGGATCTGGAAGAAAAAGGTATGGTGCTGATCCGGAATCTTATAAACTTATTCTGGGATGGAAAAGCTCTCGGCCACTCATTATTTAACGGAATACTTCAGAAACAGAGTTTCCTTTTCGACGCTGCCGCAATGCTAAATGCAATCAGCATGCTTTACGAGAGCGACAAATCATGGAGTGATCTGATGAACACTTTTGCCGCTTACGTTAATTCCTTCAGGGAGGGTGAGATTTGGATTGAGTCGAGGGCACATGATTTTCCTCCCGTAAAAGCCGCGCTTTTTGATCATCCTGTGCCTTCAAGCATAAGTCTGGCAGAGATGGGACTGACAAGAGCAATGACTTTATCAGGTGAAACGACATCTTCATTGAAATTCAGACAACCCCTTCAGGCTGATTTCTATAATCTTGCCGCTATGATTTCAAACGGATTATTCCATGTTTTTACATCAAAAGTATTTATTCCCTGGAATTTACTTCCGGTCAATTCTTTACAAAAACGTGGGGAACCAGAGACTGAGTGTTTCAAAGGATTGTGCAAGCCCTTATAAACAAGTGGTTAAGGAAAATATTAACCTTAAGTAACAATAGTCTCCAACTATTATCTGGAGATTCCTCATTCATCCTGCAATGCGGAATTCATTCGGGATTCAGCGCATCAGCTATGAATCTCTTTTTTAAAGAATCCCCAGGTCGAGGCCAGAGCTATCAATACCAGGGCAATTATTGCTGAGATAAAAATTGTTCTGTAATCACCTTGCCGTTTTATGGCTATTCCAATGAATGCCCATATCACTGATAATCCGATGAATGGATTTCTCAGTCTGTAAATAGTCAAAGCGACAATCATAGTGCCAATAAAGATCATGATTACTGTCCAGGTTTCCTGGGAAATATTAAATCCGTTCCAGCCTGCATTTACGAGGAGTGCCGTAACATTGGCTATTGTTGCGATACAGATCCATCCCAGGTAAATGCCGAATGTTGCTTTAATTATACCGTAAGGCAGATCGCGGATTAAAATGTTTATATAAATCAGGGAAACAAGCAATCCAAGCATTACCAAAAGAGATAAAGGGAGCTTGCCATAATGCCAGAAAACAATCCAGAGGGCATTCAATACACATGATATACCAAACAGCCAGCTGATGCTGAATATTACCTCCTTATCTGATCCCTTGAACTGAACTACACAGTAAATAATAAGAAGCAGGTAAATAATGCCCCATATTGAAAAAGTAAGTCCCGCCGGAACAAAAAGGTTAGGAAAAGAATCCGAAAGCTCTCCGGTGGTTTTATTATTCAGCGGAAGAGCATTTGCAAGATAATTCATTATTATCATCCCGGCAAAAAGTAAAAGATTGATGTATTTGACCATGGCATAATCGAATTTACAGTTGCATATCAAATATAATCAATTAAACAACCGCTTTGATTTCATTAACCGGGAACAGAAGACTTATTTTACTGAAAGTGACGAAAAGATGACTGCCATCAGTATCTAAAATTAAAACTTAAATCCGTCAGAAATAATTGGCACTAGTTTTGCATTCTGATATTTGTAACAATGTTCATTTAAAAACAAACGCCATGAAACGATTCTTGATCATCTCGATTCTCGCAGTAATAACTGCAGGCGGGACAACAATATTGGCTCAGGATCAGCCGGATGAATATCTGGGTCTTCCTGGAGATAATTTTAACCTTTATGCTGTAATGAATCTGTTCCAGCAATCCGAAACCATTGAAGGCTTTGAGAGAAGCCTGAACGACGAAAGTACCAGGATAAATAATCTCGACCTTAACGGAGATAATCTTATTGATTACATAAAGGTAATTGATTATGTGAATGGGAATGATCATACCATAGTGTTGCGGGCTGTTTTAGGCCGCAATGAAACTCAGGATGTCGCTGTCTTTACTATTCAGAAGTTTGGTGACGGATCAGTACAGATCCAGCTCACCGGCGATGAGGTTTTGTATGGCAGGAATTACATCATTGAACCCATATATGCTGAGACCCCGAATCCTGGATATACCCGATATTCAAACCGGTACAATGGTACGGTTTACAGTACCACCTATTATGAGGTAGCAGCCTGGCCACTGGTAAGGTTCATATTTCTTCCTAATTATTTAACCTGGTGTTCTTCATGGTACTGGGGTTACTACCCGAATTACTGGCATCCATGGCGTCCATACTACTGGCATTACTACTACGGATACCATTATAACTGGTACCCCCATTATTACCAGCATTATCACCATTGCGATTATCACCGCTATGCACACTGGGATGATTTTTACTACCATGGACATCGTGCTCACTCCCATTACGTCGATATGAGAATTAATGCCGGTCATTACCAGGCAACCTATTCACATCCCGAACAGAGAAAAGAAGGAGAAGCATTGTACTCAAGATCTCATCCTGAAAGGGCATCCAGCCTCTCATCGGGAAATAATCAGGGAAGAAGAACAGATTCCAGGTACACTGCTTCCAGCCAGCCTGGAGGGAATGCAAACGGAACAAGCAGACGGTCAACAAGCGCCGCACCTGACAGATCAGTCAATAATACTACGACGGCTCAAGGTGCAACCAGTCAACGCAGGTCGACCCAAACTGCTACTGAACGCAAGGTAGAAAATCAATCTTCAGGCCAAAGCACTGGTGCAGCCCGACGGACCAGTCCGACTGTTAATGATAAGGCAAGGACAAGTTCCACATCAAAACAGAACACAGGCAATGTGTCCGGATCAGGTTCGTCCACAACCAACAAGGCAAGGACAAATCCCCAAGCAAGTCAGAACACGGGAAATGTTTCCAGATCAGGTTCGCCCTCTAAAGACAAAGCAAGGACAATCTCCTCATCAAATCACAGTACAGGCAATGTCTCCAGGTCAAATTACTCAGCGAACCTGAATAATGGAAATTCCAGAAGATCACCTGAGGTTATGAATTCGAGATCTGCTTCCAGGCCTGAATCAGGTCAGAGAACAGAAAGTGCAAGGACATTAAGACAACCTTCGACCAGCGTTAGTTCCTCAAGCCACAAAAGCAGCCAAAGCAGCAAGTCTCAGAGTACTTCAAAGAGCAGCAGTAAAAGTAAAGAGCCGGAAAGCAGCAGCACCTCCCGCAGAAAATAATTTACAGGATTTTAACCGCAGATTAAAGCCCCCCTTCCCACCCTAAAGGGGGGCTTTTTATTGCTCTCAGGAGTTTTTTTACGTACCTTTAAATTGTTATTTTCTAAATATTTTATTTGACTATCGGTAATAATACATACAAAATCAAAAACCGTTTGAAAATCAATTTATTTACCCCAGCCCCTAGGGGAGTAAATTGATTTTGGCTGCGCCGAGCTCGTCCCGCTCTGCGGGAACTCGGTTCTTCGCTCCCCTTGGGGTCGGGGTAAACGAAGAACCGACGACGAGAATCTGAGGAGCTCGACGAAGTCAAAATCAATAGGTTTTTATGCATGATTCCTGATACTCTTAATATATTATTGTTATGTTGCGATATTCAATTATGTTTATGACGATACTAATTTTATCGGCCGGAAATGTTCCTGAAAAAAAACCTAAACCAACAATTTACCTCATCGGCGATTCAACAGTGAAGAACGGCAGCGGAAAAGGTGATGGTGGATTATGGGGCTGGGGAGCTTACCTGTATCAGCAGTTCGACACTTCAAAGATTTCGATCAGGAATTTTGCACTTGGGGGACGCAGCAGCCGAACATTCATTAGCGAAGGATTATGGGAAAAAGTTCTGGCAAAACTTAAACCTGGCGACTATGTTTTTATTCAGTTTGGACATAACGATAGTAGTCCTGTGAATGATAGCAGCAGAGCCCGTGGAACTCTAAAAGGTACTGGTGAAGAAACCGAAGAGATAGATAACATCCTTACAAAGAAGCACGAGATTGTTCATACCTACGGATGGTATATCCGGAAATATATTTCTGATACTAAAGAAAATGGAGCTATTCCGGTTGTATGCTCCCTGGTTCCCAGAAATATATGGGAGAATGGGAAAGTTGTCAGAGCTTCAGAGGATTATGGGAAATGGGCAAAAGAGTCAACTGAATCGGGAGAGGCATTCTTTATCGATCTGAATGAAATTATTGCCGTTAAATATGAAGCCCTGGGAGAGGAATATGTTAAAACCAAACTTTTTATTACTGATAATACACATACAAACAGAGCCGGGGCAATTATCAATGCTCAAGCAGTTGCAGAGGGAATAAGACAACTTAAAGGGATTAAATTAAAAAAGTACTTGACAGAATAAATTTTATTTTTCCATGGATTGACACAGATAGACAAGGAGCAGGCATGGAGTAAAAACAGTGTGACTCCCTGACACTTTATGGCTAAGGATTTCCTAATAATATAAGAATATTAATTAAGGATTTCCTAAGAATATTAATATTATCTTTAAATTGCTCTTAAGGACTTTGAAAATTATAAGTATGAAGATTATCAAATATTTTATCTGCTTAATCTTTTTCATTGTGCTGGCAGGATGTGCGCCTTTTGATAAAATATATTCTCACGATTTTAGCGATGGTTATTTTCAGCTTAAAGCACCAAATAAAAAACCCGAGAAAATCTATCTACATTTAGCTGATGATTCACTTATTGCATATCCTGTTTTGTCTAAAAGAAAAACTGGCTTACTTGACACAGTCAATTTTTACAAAACCAATCTTAGTTCAATAAAACCTGGAAGCCTTTTTTATAATAATAAATTCATTAAAACATCTGCTGATATCGATTTATCGACAATCCTGCTTAAATTCAGACCTTCAGCCGGAGATGTACCATCTCAGTTGAGTTATAACGTTAACGGGGTTTTGTATGCCGGATTCAGAAAAGACTATTTTAAACTGAAATCTTCTTTTTCCGAACTTCATAAATTAACAACATTTGTAAGACATACAGGATTTGATTTTGGATTATTTGCAGGAATAGGAATTACTCCGATAAATTATACTGTAACAATGAACAAGACTTTCCAGGAATATGACGGAATAGTTTTTCAAAAAGGAGTCTC
>JGI20213J14113_1000111_pt1 | contig 17110 bp, 18 predicted proteins | sample WetSurMetagenome_3_FD_14113 | JGI IMG/M metagenome (IMG submission 14113) | reverse complement strand
CTACTCCGTCAATTTATGATGTGAGTGATAATACATTTCGTATAAATTATACAGTTGATGTAAATGATCAAAATTACTCTTTTGATTACAATCTCTATCAAAATTATCCCAATCCATTTAATCCCTCAACTAGAATTGAATATTCAATTCCAGAAAATGCGTATGTGACTCTTAATATTTATGATGTTCTTGGGAATCTAATTAGTACACTTGTAGCTGAAGAAAAAATAGCAGGTCAATACAGCGTTGAATTTGATGCAAGTAACATCCCATCAGGACTTTATTTTTATAAGTTAATAACTTCAGAGTTTACTGACACAAAAAAAATGGTACTTCTCAAATAACTCCATCAAAGTATCAGGAATTCAAACCTCGCATCAAATGTTGTGGGTTTTTTTTAATTCATTACAACTCTTTAAGTAATATTTAATTTACATTTATAACCTGTTCAATAAAAAGTATAAATTACCTTAAATTAAGTAATCAAATAATTTGCTATTTAATCATTTACTTGATTTATAAGTGTTTCAAACATTTAAAAACTTCCTAAAACATTCCTTCGTCTATAGCATTAGCAATATTGCTGTGAAGGCTTCCGGGATAATATTACTTCCTATTTACACAAAATATTTTTCTGTTGAGGAGTTTGGAAGACTTGGGCTCATACTTGCCATAATCATAATTTTAACACAAGTAGTTGTTTTGGGACAGGGTCAATCGATTCTGAAATTTAGTACATCCCGTGATAGACATTGGAGCGAAAAGTCAGTCCTTTTCTCACTTACGATTCTGGTGTTTATTGCTTGCATAATTTTTATACTGATTTCCCAGTTTAGTTTATTGCCTGTAGCGAATCTTTTAGGTGATCCTAATGATTATGAGTCCTCTCTTCAGATTGCTATTTATATTATTTCAGTTTCAGTGATCAATAATTTATTCCAGAATAAACTTAGGGCAGATGAGAAATCAGTTTTTTATACGGTACTGAACATTATCAAATTAGTAGCCTTGCTAATTGTAACTATTTATTTGGTTGTTGAGAAACAATTAGGAATTAATGGAGTTCTATTAGGTCAGCTAGCTTCTGAAGTTGTTGCATTACTCGTACTGATACCCGTTATGATAAAGCAAATGGAAATTAAAATAAATATTAATATAATCTCAGCTTCACTAAAGTTTGGAATTCCTCTAATTTTTAGTGCTCTTTCAATGACGTTGTTAAACATTAGTGATAGATTCCTGATAAAGTTTTTAGCTAATGAAGAAACTCTCGGATTATATGAACTAGGTTACAGAGTAGCGGGAATTTTGAATATGTTTTTCATAATGCCATTAAGTCTAACTTTGCTTCCCATCGCTTATAAAATTTACAATCAACCGGGGGATAAGGAATATTATAAAAAGATAATGACTTATGTAACCTTTCTGCTAATGTGGGGAGGCCTTTTTCTCGCTGTTTACAGCAAAGAACTCATATCATTATTTTCATCAAGCGATTCTTTTATTCCGGCTTTCGAAGTGGTTCCGGTTATTCTTTTATCTTACGTATTTTTTGGAATGAGTATGATCTCCTCTCTGGGGATGTATTTGGTTGGTCAAACTTTTTATGTCGCTGTTGTTACTATTATCTCAGCTGCAATTAATATTGGACTAAATTTTCTGCTGATACCTGCCTATGGAATAATGGGTGCTGCAATAAACACTCTTATAGCTTTTATTTTTCTGTACTTTCTATCTTTAATAATATCTAATCACTATTACAAAATTTATTTTGAAAATATAAAACAGGTTTCCTTGATAACTATTGGAACTGCTTTATTCTTAGTAACATATTTTTTTCATATAGAATTATTTTGGCTTAATCTGATCTTTAAGCTACTGTTAGTTATTGCTTTCCCGCTAATTTTATTTCTAAGCTCTTTTTACGATCCTAATGAGATCAGAATAATTAAAGGATTTATAAAAAAGTGGAGGAGCCCATCTAACTGGATTAATAATCTAAGAAACGAAAGTAAATTTTTTCAATAAAGAATTAATGATTAAGATAATAAAAAAAATAATTTGGAAGATTTTAATAAAGCTGCGAATTGGTGGCCCGATTCAACTTATGCTTACTGGTGGATTGCTCGATGACGGGTGGTTTAATAGTTTTAATACTAAACAAGCTATAGACAAAAATAGTAATCCAATTCCCTGGTGTACGTATTCCTTTATAAAATTTATTGAACCACGACTTAAGAAACATTTTGATGTTTTTGAATTTGGAAGCGGCAACTCTACAATATGGTATGCTGCGAGAGTCGGTGAAATATTTTCTATTGAGAATAATAGCGAATGGTATGGGATGATTTCAAAAAAAGTTCCCAGTAATGTCAATATTATCTTTCAACCGTTAGAATACAATGGGGAATATTGCAGAAAGGCATTAATGAGTAATAAAAAGTTTACTATAATAATTATTGATGGAAGAGATCGTGTTAATTGTGTAAAGAATTCAATTCAAGCATTAAAAGAAGATGGTGTCATAATTTTTGATAATTCAAATCTGCATCAATATTCTGAAGGGATTTCTTACTTAATTTCTAATGGATTTAAAAAAATAGATTTCATAGGATTGTCACCTGTTACACCTCATAATAATTGCACTTCGGTTTTTTATAGAACGATTAACTGTCTTGGAATTTAGTGAAAACACAAGTAAAGAAAATGAAAGTTTTATTTCTTCTAAATGGTTTAACTCATTATTTCAATAAAGTATTGAATAGGTTGAACTCTCTCGAGGAATTTGAAATAGTAACGTTAGTACCTTCAAAGGAAAATAAGAGTCTTGGGACAGGAGTCTATACTACGTCTGAAGATGTTGAATTTAAAGTATACACATTGCCAGAAAAGAAAAGATTTTATGGCAAACTGTTCTTTAAAGGCTTCGGCGATGTTCTAAGAAAAGAAAATCCAAATGCTGTGGTGATTATTTGGCCATATATTTTGGAACTAGTGTTTAATCCTTTTCTCTTGAGGGAAATAAGAAAAAGAAAAATAAAAATCTTTTATAAAGATATACCTTTTCAATTGGTTAAGTTCAAAGATGGATTGCTTATGAAGCATCCTGGGAAATGGGTTGAAGATAAAGGGTTTGTTAATCCAAATATCCCGGATCGAATTAACCTGTTTTTTTTGACTTTCTTGAGAAAATTGATCTATAAAGTAGTCGATGTAAATGTAGATTATATAGATGATGCATTTGAATTACTTCAGACATACGGTGTTGATACACGCAAAATATTTATTACATATAATTCTCCCGACACCGATCTGTTGTTAAAAGCAGCCGAAGAAGCAGCTCTAACCGAACCTATTTTACCATATAAGTATAATCGTATTATTACTGTGGGCAGATTAGTCCATTGGAAGAGAGTTGACCTGTTAATAAAAGCGGTTCACATTTTATGTGCAAACTTTGATGACGTTGAATTAATTATTATTGGTGCTGGTCCTGATGAAAATAAATTAAAGAAACTTTCTATTGAAATAGGACTTTCTGAAAAGGTTAAATTTGTTGGGCCTATATATGACCCTGTGACGCTGGGAAAGTATTATTTGTCTTCTACTCTATTTGTTCAACCCGGAATGGGAGGTTTAGCTCTGAATGAAGCTATGTGCTTTGGGAAACCAATTATTTGCTCTATCTGTGATGGTACAGAAAAGAAACTTGTCCGTGAGGGTTTTAATGGTATTTACTTTAAAGAAGGAAATGAAAATGATTTGGCCGAAAAAATAAAGATTTTATTAAGTAAGCCTGATTTGATTCAAGTAATGAGTGCTAATTCTTTATCAATAATAAAAAATGAAATTAATATAAATACTGTTATTCAAGGTTATAGCAATGCATTTAATTTTGTTANCCAAAAATAATCACAATAAGTTGTTCAATATTAATAAATGAATAACCTTATTCAAAAAATTCTAAATCAACCGGAAATACTAAATAGTCCTCCCGTTTTAGTTGACATTGGTGCATCTGAAAAAATCCATCCAAAATGGAAGAAAATCGCAAGGCATTCAGTTTGTCTTGCATTCGATGCAGATGAAAGAGAATTCGAGTTCATTGAAAAAGAGAAGAGCAGGTTTAAAAAATTATTTATTTACAATTGTATTGCACTTGATAAAGACCAGAACAAGGCAGATTTCTATCTTACTAGTTCGCCGTATTGCTCTAGTGTTCTCCAGCCAGATAGGGCTAAACTTAAGCCATATCTACATTCGCAACTATTTGAAGTTGAAAAGCAAATAGAACTGAACTCAATACATATTCAGAGAGCACTTGAAATTGCAGAACTTGATTATGTGGACTGGTTNAAANCNGATTCNCAGGGAATTGATTTAAGATTATTNAAATCNNTTGATGAGAGAATTAGAAATAGAATACTCGTAGCTGAATTCGAACCCGGAATAATAGACGCGTATGTTAGTGAGGATAAGCTTTACATGGTGCTTAAAGAATTAAATGAATTCGGATTCTGGCTCTCAGACATTAAGATTAAGGGTGTGGCACGTTTACCGAAAGAAATTATAGATACTGAATTCAAAGGGATTATGTTAAAGAAATTAGTTAAAGAATCTCTTAAAAAAGCTCCAGGCTGGGGTGAGATGACTTTTATTAATTCATTTGAGAATGGAGAGTTAGGTCGAAGGGAATATCTTCTAGGCTGGCTGTTCTCTACTTTGGAGAATCATCATTCTTTTGCATTCGTACTGGCTAGCGAGGGGTTGAAGAAATTCAATATCAATCTCTTTTCCGAGATGAAACATTATTCAAAAAGTCAGATGAAAAAGGGAATATACCGCTTAAAATTTTTACCATCTCTTGTCGAACTGTTGAGGAAAAAATTATTTTGATGAATCCGACATTACAACACTGGTTAAAGGGAGCGCACAAGTTTCTTACAAACTCTAATGAAAGAATATTTTTCAGATTATCTATGCGATATGGTAATANCGAAAGATATAAGGCGTTAAAGATTAATTTTCTACAATTCATATTTAAAGTGCCTGATGCGTTGTCATTCATCTGGCAATTCAAGGAAATTTTTGTCGAGGAATACTATCGATTCGAAACCAACTCAACTGAACCTGTGATATATGATTGTGGTGCCAATGTTGGAACCAGCTGTGCATTCTTTAAATGGATTTATCCTCATTCAAGAATAGTTGCATTTGAGCCTAACCCTAAAATAGTTGACATTCTTAAAACGAACATTAAGAATAATTCGCTGTCAGACATTGAAGTGATAAATAAAGCTGTCTGGACAGATAATAAAGGTATTGATTTGGGAATTGAAGATGCAGATGCATCATCAATTTTTCTTAAAAAAAATATAATGAAGGTCGACTCTGTTAAATTGAAGGATTTGTTGGATAACGAGGAAATAGTAGATATGTTAAAAATTGATATCGAAGGAGCTGAGGTTACAGTATTAAAAGATTGTCGTGAAAGTTTGACAAACGTAAGGAATCTATTTGTTGAATTTCATTGCTATGCCGGACAGCCGCAAAGACTTTCAGAGGTGGTGGAAGTTCTGGAAACAGCAGGCTTTCGTTATTTTATTATGCAACCTGAGAACAGATCCAGACCATTTGTTAACCGATTTAATAAAAGTAATCCTAAAATGGATTTACAATTAAACATATTTGCTTACAGGGCGGAATGAAAGTAGTTCATATCAGCACTTCGGATTTAGCAGGCGGGGCAGCAATTGCCTGCAAAAGAATTGTTGATGCTCAGTCATCGAACAGTATTGATGCAAGTCTACTCGTCCAAAAAAAAATAAGTTCCGATCCTCGGGTTTATTCAACTACTAGAAATCTTTTCTCAAAACTTCATTACAATTTAAGATTGCTTTTTGATGAGGGATATATCCGTTTGCTCACAAATCAATCAAGAGGAAGATTTTCAAATCCTGCTTTCGGAATAGATATAAGTAATAATCCGCTAATAAAAGCTTCAGATATAATTAATCTTCATTGGGTTAATGGTGGATTTCTTTCTCTCAATGCCTTAAAAAAAATTGGAAATTTAGGTAAACCAATTGTATGGACACTTCATGATATGTGGGCTTTCACTGGTGGGTGTCATTATAGTCTTGACTGCAGAAAGTTTGAAAGTTACTGCAGTAACTGCCCTTCTTTAAAATTTTCAGGAAATAAAGATCATTCATATAGCGTTTTTAAAGATAAAAGATTTTTTTCTGATGTAAATCTTACAATTGTAACTTGTAGTAAATGGTTAAAACAAGAAGCTGAAAAGAGCACGCTGTTGACAAAAAAAAAGGTAATAAATATACCTAATCCTATTGATACAGATTTATACAAGCCACAGGATGTAACTCAATCAAGAAAAAAATTAGGCTTGATCGAAGACAAAATATTTATACTGTTTGGATCGATGAATTTAGTTGATGAACGAAAAGGCTTCAAATACCTTATTGAAAGCTTAATAAGATTAGCATCAGATTCACCTGATACGAAAAAAATAATTGAAATTTTAGTTTTTGGAAAAGCGAACGGTAGAATTTTTAGTGATGTTCCTTATCAAATTCATTATTTTGGGAATCTGAAGAGTGAAGCCGAAATAATATCCTGTTATAATTCAGCAGATATTTTTTTAGCTCCATCATTGCAGGATAATTTACCAAATACAGTGCTGGAATCACTATCTTGTGGAACTCCTGTGATAGCTTATAATGTTGGTGGCTTACCGGATATGGTTGATCACCTAAAGAATGGTTATCTAGCCCGGGTGAGTTCAGTAGAGGATTTAACAAACGGAATAAAATGGTATTTAAATAATAGGAGTGATTCGGGATCATTAAGATTTACAGCACGTGACAAAGTGATTAAATTCTTTAGCAAGGAAATCGCAGCTGTAAAATATAGAGAGTTATATGAAAATCTCATTAAGTATTGAGCTAAATTCTTTGCTTATTTTTCCTCTTTCAAAATTCCTAACAAAATCTTGATTTGTCTTAAAGGAATCACTTAAGCTGAAAAACTCATCTCCACTCTCATTATAACCAAATATCATCCCGGCGTTGGCTTCAGTGAGAATTTTTTTTACTTCTTCATTTCCATCACCAAATACAATAATCGGTTTACCTGCTCGTAAGTATTCAAATAATTTTCCCGGAACGTGGCGTGGCTCCGTAGCACAAACTAAAAGATAATCCGCTTTCATCATCTCATTTAACATTTCTTTGTAAGGTAAAAATCCCTTGTAATGAGTGTGATTATCAATTCCTGAATCTATAATAGATTGTTTTATTTCAGGTGAGACAGTCCCTATAAAAACCATTCTTAATTTTCTGCCATTGGCAATTTGATTTTTTATTGTTTGCCAAAAATGCTTTGGATTTTGATGGTCGAAAATATTTCCTGCGTGAAGAATTACTTCTTCCTTTCCTACTTCCGTCTTCCAGCTTCCATCTTCCATGCTAAAATCTTCTTCACTATACCCCCAATAAAGAACATTAGATTTATCTTTTATTGAAGGATATTTTTTCACATAATCCTTTTGCATTGTATCGGTTACAAAAATTGCAGCAGCAGCATTTTGCAATACAGATTTTTCTAATCTATTATCGATTGAAAGAGTAAGTTTGCTGCGCTTGAAATTCCTGTAGTAAGAAATATCAACCCAGGGATCTATAAAAACAGGGATGTGTGGAAGAGATAATTTTGATGCGAGCTTCTTTCCAACTAAATGAGTAGTGTGAGGAGGACCAATAGAAACTATTGCATCAACTTTTCCCTGTTTCAATAAACTTAACCCTGCTTTAACGGCAGGGAAATACCAGCCAACTCTTGCGTCAGGTATGAAGAGATTCATTCTTATCCAAACAGATAACCGATGACCAAGGTTTTTATTTTTTGTCGAAATTGTTTCAGAAGCGATTAGCTGATCATTCTTACTTTTTCCAATTAATTTTTTATAAACATTAAATGGTTCGTAAGATTTAGCTCTGATTACTTTTACTTTAGAAGGAATTTCATACAGAAAGGTTTCATCTCTTTGAGTGAAAGTATCTTCATCAACTGTAAGNACTAACGGCAGCCATCCGAAAGAAGGGAGGTGNTTTATTATTTTTAAAGGCCAGTGAAGTGAAGCTTTACCTGATGGAGGCCAATAATATGTAATGAATAAAACTTTTTTCATATAATTTACTTTAGCTTCTCTCCTATGTAGCGAATAACGCTTGCCTCCCCACTATGTTTATCTCCTTCATTCAGGAATATATCTTTTTCTTCAATTAATAAAGTCTTCATTCTTTTAAAGTCATGCTTTGCTTCTTCAAGAGAATACAGCAATTCTATATTCTGCGGACCACCAGAATTCTTTCCAAATTGATTTTTAGAAAATAATTCGAGAATTATTTTTCCTCCGGGTAGGAGAGAATCTATAATTTTTTTGTAAAATGTTCTTCGAGTTTCAGAATCAAAATGAACAAAGATAATTGCTGCAGCATTATAATAGTTTTTCGTCGGAGCAAAATTTCTCAGATCAGTAACTAAATAATTAATATATACTCCGTTCTTGTCAGCAAGCTTTAATGCCTTTTCTTGTGCTTTAATGCTTTGATCAAAAGCATCAACTTGCCAGCCAAGCTTAGCTGCATAAACTGCATTTCTTCCTTCACCTTCACCGGGAAGAAGTAATTTTCCGGGGATAGGAAAATTATCTAACTGCTCCCTGAAGAACTGGTTTGGCTCTGTCCCGTAAACATATTCTTCAGCGGAATATCGTTCATCCCAGAAATTTGATTTGAAATCTGCCATAACTCATTTATTTAATAAAGCATTCAAATTTAGGGATAATCAATTCCATACAGAAAATTAATATCAAGAATAAGTCTTATAAATTTCTCTTACGTTCACATAATTCCAGGTCATGATAATCCTATTTTCTTTCAATATATTTAGAGTAGAATTATTCTAATAATTTTTATGGAATCCGTTTTGAGAAATATGGATAGATTTGTAGTAGTGGGGGACAGAGTTCTCTTAAAACCTCAGGAGGAATCTTCGAGAACATCGAGCGGTTTATATCTACCTGCAGGTGTTGCAGAGAAGGAGCGTGTGCAAATTGGTTATGTTATAAAAGTTGGTCCTGGTTATGCAACATCAACCGAAGTTGAAGAGGAGCCTTGGAAAGAAAGTGCAAATAAAGTCAAGTACATCCCTTTACAAGCACGTGAAGGTGATCTGGCTATATTCTTAAGAAAGGAAGCAGTTGAGATAGAGTTTGATAAAGAAAAATATCTGATTATTCCTCAGTCAGCAATTTTGTTGCTAATTCGTAATGAAGATTTTTCGGTTTGAACTACGTTAATAAATCTTCCTGTTGTTAGCTAAAACCAAATTCCCACTTGACAGTGCCGCTGCTGAATCTCCGATCTTCATAAGCATGCTGTAGTTTTGTGAATATCATTTCATCAGCCTTCAAATCATCCAGATTAGACTGGGAAGTATTCTTGTCAGGTATAACATCTTCTGTTTTCAGGGTGAACGGATTTTCTGGTCCCTTATCTGGAGAATCATTCTCTATCAAAATCAAATCGTTTTCTTCAGTAATAATATTTTCTAATACAGGTTCATTGTCTATTTCTTTGTCAATATCCATAAGATTTTCCGAATGTAATTCTTCTTGAATTGTTTCCTCTGGTATTGTTTCTTCGGGCGAATCCACTAACGGGAAGGAAGAAATTTTAAATGGAGCTTTAGCTGGTTTTTCAATCGGCTTTACTCTTTGGTTGCCAAGTTCATTAATTTCTTTTTCAATTAGTTTCTTGTTCTCGATATCTTCAAGCGCAACTTTAACACTTGAATAAAGCGGAAAGATTTTACCAATTGAATTTAATGTTAGGAATATACTTGACTGATCAACCGGTTCTATAATAACAAGACTGCGGTTTTGGATTTTTAACCTTTTGTAACCACTAACCAATACACCCAGAAATGTAGAATCCAAATGCTCACATGCACCTAAATTCACAATGATATCCTTATCAGTATCTAAAATCGCTTCTTCAAGATAGTCCTTAAATTCAGTAGCTTCGTTAAGTGTAGCTCTGAGTAAGTTAACATTGAACACAACAGCATAAGTCTCTGTTTTTCTTTCAATGGATTCCATCTATATGTTCACCTCTTTATTTCTGTATTTAAGTTAAAAAATAGATACTCAACTTCATGAGCAAAATTATTACTTTATTTTGACAATTATCAGGCCATATTCATCGTACTAAAAATAAGCGATTGGATGCTAAGACGTCGTATTTGTCACTCTCTTTAAGCATATTTTTCCGATAATTTATGGTGAAAAACTAATAAAAGTGATTCCGACAACGATTATAAAGACAAAAATTTCGTCATTAAAAATTGATTTGAAAGGGAATAAATGGAGTTTTGTAATAAAGTATTGTTTGAAGGATTAATTCTAGAATTGAGTATTAATATCCAGGGAGATATTAATTACTATGTCTGTCCATTTTTTTAGCAAATCAACTCAACTTGTAAATAGAAGTTTGAATTGATTTGATTAGTTCAGTAAAGTGATGGTATGCTTTCTTAATTATTTTATCTCGAAACTACCATCAACACAGCAAATAAAACAGATATCGCAACTACCAGCTTTGTAAGGTTAATAATACTGTTCTGCTTAGTTGAAACAAAACCGGAGAACTCGGAAATATCTGCTGTTCCGCTTTTATTTGGTTTTATATGCATTATATGTTCTCTCTTAATTTTAATAATTTTTACTTGATGTTTTTATTCCCACCAGCTTAAAATTGAGAAACGTTTTGTAACTAGTAAAGACTGAATTAGGTTTAAGGCTTCCGAACTATAGAAGGCTTTAAAATTACCGCTTGATACATCAACATTAATCTGTTTACCTGCTACAACTAAACTTCCCAATATCTGAGCGTTACCGTTAAGCTTTATATCTACGCTTGTCTCTTTAAATGCTATTACTAAGCCTTTGTAGTTAAAATTACCATTAATTTCAAGACTTCCATTGATAACTAAAATGCCGCAGCCACTTGCAGATTGCGAGTTGTTAATTTTTATATCACCATTTACAAAAGTAACCTTTGGCTGTGTCAATGTTCCCCAAGTATTTGTAGTTCTAACTTTTTCTTGAGCGTCAATTATTATATCAGGGTTATTTGCTACAAGCAGAGCATATTCTGCCCAGTCGATTGTATTATTAATAGTTGTAACACTTGGTGTTCCACCAGATCCAAGAACCTGATCAATAGTATTTCTTGTAATCATTGCAATAACAGAGTTTCTCTGTGTTTCGCCATCAACTGCGATTCCAGGAACTGCCGCACCAGTGATAAGATTTCCATTAATATCATGGTTATTTCCGTTGATTTCTATACTACCATTTATTGCATTCTTTTTAAGTCCGGCAACTGTCCCTGATGATAAATACATAGCGCCAGGTCCGGGATAAAGTGGAACTTTATCTGCAGCAGCTTCGACAACTGTTTTATGCTGTACGCCCATAAAAGTTGCCGTGGAAGTTACTTGCACCATACTGTCGGGTCCGGAGATGCTGATATTATAGGTACCACCAAAAAGGGAATTATTTGGAAAGCTTCTATTCATCATGGACCGGTCTTGTTTAAGCTTTTCCAGGTATACCTCAACACCTGAATTAGCAATCAACCGTGCTTGTGTCTGTTCGAACATATTTACGGTTGTTGATAAATTTTCCTTCGAGTTGGCATTTAACTTAAGTATGAAGAAGCTGATAATAACCGACATACCTAAGACAACGATTAATAAACCTTTTCCCATTTTATATATTCCTCGGATTAATTGTTAATTCCCAATATGTGAATTGAGTTGAGTCAACCTGATTAGTAAGATAATTTGAAACGTGTTCGTACGGTTCAACCCAAAACTCTGCTTTAACGTATTTTATGCTGTCTAAAATTGAAGTTACAGTCCCCTTTGAATCCAGATAAGAAAATCTAAAATTAACAAGCCCTAATGTTGGGCCGCCAAGTGTATCGGTATGGTTAATTATTCTATATAGAACTTTATCTCTCGTGTTAGCTGTTGCAGACGCCTCTGTGGAATCTCCAAGATAGTACTCTACAAAATCAACCGTTCCGTGTCCATAAGTTCCCGGCTCATTCATATCAGCATAAAATTGAATACGGGTTGGCTCAGCAGTAACAATAGCTGTTCCATCGTATTTATAACCAATCTTTCTTAAATCGTAATTCATTACCTCGGCCAATGTCTTTACGTTTTGCTGTAATCTAAGTTCATTGTCGGAGTAATAGTTAGCACTGCTTGAGTATAAATTCAATTTGAGAATAAGCAGAAATAAAATTCCTGCAATAAGTGATGAGCCCATAATATCCATTATTAGATTCATGTTATTATCCTCACTTAGAATGTAGTGTAAAGACGAATGATAACTTGACCGCATGACTCATATAAGGGCTCGTTACATTAACAGATACTCTTTTAAAGAAAGTCTGCGATAGGCTGGTGACATCAGGATTTGAAGAAGTAACGTAATCTACCGTGCTTGTCACTGAATAATTTTCAACGTGGGGTAGAGAAACAGCTTTGCTGTAGCCGTGATAATCATCAATGTCATCAAAATCATATACTGACGATTCACCGGGATCGACAGGTCCAAATGAATTATAAGGAGTAAGCTGGTCAGTTGTGATAGCGCGCCACTCAACTGTTTCCTCGTCAAAGGCTTTCTGTTTAATTTCTTCAATGAGATCGTCAGCTAACGAAAAAGCAGTAAGATAAACTTTGTTCTCTATCTCAGTTGTTCTGTTCTGAAGCAGTGTAGTATTAAATCTCAGAGAAACAAGTGCCATTAAGACGATAGCTCCTATGCTGAGGTATTGATTATTTCCCATCTTCTTTCCTTCTTATCTCAATAGTTTTTTAATGACTGTTATACTATTTGCAATAGCTATGCTAAAAGTAAAAGTCACGTTTTTAGAGTGTTCTGAAGGTTTAGGGTTGGTTAGAAACGAAAATGGCGACACTCTTGTCGCCATTTATATCGCCGTTTGATGGAAAAATTGTGATTAGTATATCAAGCAAAACTATTTTTTTCTATTCCCACCAGCTTAGGATAGTAAACCTTTTAGTTACTAGAAGGATTTCAGTCAGATTTAGTGCTTCTGAACTATAGAGCGATTTAAAATTACCGCTGGAAACATCAACATTAATTTGAGTTCCAGCAACTACAAGACTCCCTAATATCTGTGCATTGCCATTAAGTTTTATATCAATACTTGTATTCCTATATGCTATCACTAAGCCTTTGTAGTTAAAATTACCATTAATTTCCAGGCTACCGTTTACGACCAAAATACCGCATCCGCTTGCGGCCTGCGAATTACTTAATTTAATATCACCATTTACAAATGTTACTTTTGGAGCAGATAATGTTCCCCAGGTATTAATGCTTTTAACTTTTTCTTGTGTATCAATTACTATATCAGGATTNTCAGCAACAAGCTGTGCATATTCAGCCCAATCAACTTTATTNTTAGTAACCATCACACTTGGTGTTCCTCCAGNACCCAATACCTGGCTGATTGTATTTTTAGTTATCATTGCAATAACGGAATTTCTTTGGGTTTCTCCATCAACTGCGATTCCAGGAATTGCTGCACCGGTGATTAGATTTCCATTAATATCATGATCGTTCCCGTTTATCTCTATACTACCATTTATTGCATTCTTTTTAAGTCCCGCAACAGTTCCAGAAGATAAATACATAGCTCCATGACCGTGATAAAGGGGTACTTTATCAGCGGCAGCTTCAACAACTGTTTTATGCTGTACTCCCATGAAGCTTGCAGTAGAAGTTACCCGAACCATACTGTCTGGCCCGGAAATTCCGATATCATAATTTCCGCCCATCAGACTATTATTCCGAAAATTTTGGTTCATCATAGACCTGTCGTGCTTCAGTTTTTCCAGGTAAATCTCAACACCTGAATTAGCTATTAATCTTGCTTGCGTTTGCTTGAACATGCTCACCGTCGTTGAAAGGTTTTCCTTCGAGTTAGCATTTAGCTTCAATATGTAGAAGCCAATGATAACTGACATACCTAATACGACAATTAATATTCCTTTTCCCATTATATATTCCTCGGATTAATTGTTAATTCCCAATAAGTAAAGACAGAAGAGTCCATAGCTCCTGTAATAAAATCATGTACGTAATCAGAAGGCTCAACCCAGAACTCAGCTTTGATATATTTTATGCTATCTACAAATGAAGTGGTGATGCCTCTCGAATCAAAGTATGAAAACCTGAAGTCGACTAATCCCAACGTTGAACCACCAAGAGTATCAGTATAGTTTACTATTCTATATAATACTTTATCTCTTAGGTTAGTTGTTTCTGTAGCTTCAGTTGAATCCCCAAGGTAATACTCTACAATGTCAATTGTTCCATGTCCGTATGTCCCCGGCTCATTCATATCAGCATAAAATTTAAGATGTTTCGGTTCTGCAGTGATAATTGCAGTCCCGTCAAATTCATAACCTATTTTTCTTAAGTCGTGGTTCATTACCTCAGCCAGTGTCTTTACGTTTTGCTGTAATCTAAGTTCATTATCTGAGTAATAGTTTGCATTGCTTGCGTATAAATTCAATTTGAGAATAAGCAGAAATAAAATTCCTGCAATAAGTGATGAGCCCATAATATCCAGTATAAAATTCATGATGTCTCCTCACTTAGAATGTAGTGTAAATACGAATGATAGCTTGACTGCGTGACTCATATACGGGCTAGTTACATTTACAATTACCCTTTTGAAGAAGGTTTGCGAATAGCTAGTAACATCCTGGTTAGTTGCACTAACATAATCAATAGTGCTCGTAACAGAATAATTTTCAACGTGGGGTAGAGAAACAGCCTTGCTGTAACCGTGATAATCATCAATGTCATCAAAATCAGAAACAGATGATTCGCCCGGGTCCACTGGTCCAAACAAATAATAAGGAGTTAGTTGGTCGGCTGTTATTGCACGCCATTCAACCGTTTGCTCATCAAAAGCCTTTTGTTTGATTTCTTCGATGAGGTCGTCTGCTAAAGAAAAGGCAGTAAGATAAACTTTATTCTCTATCTCGGTTGTTCTATTCTCAAGTAATGTTGTGTTGAATCTTAACGATACGAGTGCCAGCAAAGCAATTGCCCCGATACTGAGGTACTGATTGATACCCATAAGCTTTCATTCTTATCTCAACTGATTTTTTATGACGTAGGTGTGATTTTCGAAACACTTTATATGCCAAATATCATTCGATAATTATTAATAGTTATTTGACTTGAATTGAAAGAATAAATGATTTTCAAAAAATTATTCTAAAATAATTTTTGTAATAAAATGAGAGCAGAGTTAACGTTGATGCACTAAATTGATAAATTGATTTCATCAAAAAACAAATAGGGTTAATTGAAAAACTAAAATGCATTTTTTTTTGCAAACGCATTACGAGAAAGTTATATGCATCGGGAGTGGAGATGTCTCTCTCAATTCAGTTGGAGTTTTCTAAATCATTATAATAATGATTTTTCTCGATGTGGTTCGGAAAGGAAACCAAGGAGAGGGTTGTGCAAAAATGTTTGTAATCGTAAACTTAATTGTAGCTATAAATGGAAGCAGTGTAATAGCTTGCTCAAAGATGAGTGCGTGAATTTATTATATAAAGTAAAATGGCTTTTCTATTCCCACCAGCTTAATATTCTGAATCTTGAAGACTTTAATTTTAACATGCCATTTTTTATTGCCTCGCTGCTGTAGAAGAATGAAGAATTTCCAGTTGCCTGTATAGATACATTTTGTCCAACTAATATTGTTGAACCGTATACACCACCATTTCCAACAATTTGTGTTTCTATTGTTGATCTACCATACACTAAAATTATTCCATGGTATATAAAATTTCCGCTCATTGTGACATTACCATTAATAACCATTATTCCATCGCCGACTGCATTTCCAGAGAAATGGACATTACCGGTCACATAAGTTATTATAGGATTGGATGGAGTACCTAAAACAGTACCACTGCCGTAAGTTCCACTTGGTAAAGTAATATCGGCTGCAAAGATTATATTTTCAGTTGTTTCTCGCCAATCCGATATCGGTGATTTGGTTGTACGAACACTGGGAGATCCGCCGTAGCCTTTTATTTCTTTTGCGATTTTGGGCTTTAGATAATTTATTATATAAGCACTATCCATTTTATCATCTACAGCAATACCTGGTAATGGTGGGTTTGGACCCGGGGAACCGTTTATATTNTGATCATTGCCATCAATTTCTAAATTACCGTTTAGCTGGAGTGATAAATTATCGGAAGAAACATAAAGAGCACCAAGCACTGGTGGAAACTTAATCGGATCCCTCTTGGCTTTAACAATACTCTGATGAGTCACTTCACCAAAGTGTGCAGTTGACACGACATTCAATGCAGAATCTGGTCCGGTTATTGAAATATTGTAGCTGCCTTGCATTAAAGTATTTTCTGGAAATTCACCTAATAGAGATTTGTTTCTTCTCATTTTCTCAAGATAAACTTCAACCCCGGAGTTCGCTATTAGCCTGGCTCTGGTCTCTTCATAGCTTCCGACGGCCGCACTTACACCTTCTTTAGAATTGGCATTCAATTTAAGTATCAGAAAGGATGTGATAATTGAAAAACCAAGCACGAGTATAATCATAGTTTTTCCAGTCATAAATTCCTCGGATTAATTGTTAGTTCCCAATATGTAAAGAAATATTTATTGTTAATTGGTTCAATAGATTCAACCCATAGTTCAGCTCTTACAAAATCTAATTGATTAAAATCGGAAGTTGGATTATTAAATTTGTCATAATAAGAAAATCTTAACCTTGTCAATCCAAGTGATGGACCGGCTATAGTGTCTGTGTTGACTACTCTCATTAGAACCCGATCATTTGGGTTTTTTGTCCCGCGGGCATAAGAGGTATCACTTAAAAAGTATGTTACTATATCAGGTTTGCCGTCTCTATTCATATCTGCAAAA
>JGI20213J14113_1000109_pt1 | contig 17192 bp, 17 predicted proteins | sample WetSurMetagenome_3_FD_14113 | JGI IMG/M metagenome (IMG submission 14113) | reverse complement strand
AAAAGATACTCAAAATAATTTGTTGAATTTTAAACTTCACGAAAATGACTAAAGCAGACATTGTTAATGAAATTGCCAAGAACACTGGTATTGAAAAGGTAACAGTTCAGAAAACTGTTGAAGCCTTAATGGAAACCATAAAGCATTCAATGGTTACAGGTAATAACGTTTACCTGAGGGGCTTCGGAAGCTTTATAGTTAAAAAAAGAGCTAAAAAAACTGCAAGGAATATATCCAAGAATACCACTATTATAATTCCTGCCCACAATATTCCTTCATTCAAACCGGCAAAATCGTTCATAACCAAGGTTAAATCACACGTTAAGAAGTAATCCTCTATATGCCAAGCGGAAAAAAAAGAAAAAGACATAAGATGGCTACCCACAAGCGCAAAAAGCGTTTGCGGAAGAACAGACATAAGAAGAAGTAGAAATATAAGGGTAGTCTGAATTGTAAAATACTAAGCCTAAAGGTCCTACGATCTTTAGGTTTATTGTATTATTATGTTGGATTGAGGTGAATTATATTAGCTCAGATTAATATAGTGACGTGGTAAATAAGGATTTGATTATTGATGTTGGCGGTTCTGACGTGACTCTGGCATTACTGGAAGACAAGCAATTAATTGAGTTAAATAAGGAAAAGAACAACGTAAAATTCTCAGTGGGTGACATTTATCTGGGCAAAGTGAAGAAAATCATGCCCGGTCTAAATGCTGCTTTTGTGAATGTTGGTTACGAAAGGGATGCATTTCTTCATTATCTAGACCTCGGAGCGCAATTCCGGACACAACATAAATATTACATAAATGCCATTCAAAGGCAGGGACGTGTAAGTCCCTTACACAAAATCAAGTCTGAAGAGGATATTGATAAAGATGGCAAAATAACCGATGTTCTTACGACTGGTCAGACAGTCCTTGTACAGATTACTAAAGAGCCGATCTCGACAAAAGGGCCAAGACTCGCATCTGAGATTTCTCTTGCCGGAAGGAATCTGGTATTGATTCCTTTTTCCGACAAAGTATCTATTTCCTCAAAGATTGAAAGCGCAGAGGAAAAAAACCGCCTTAAAACTTTGGTTCAGAGCATTAAGCCAAAAAACTACGGCGTTATAGTAAGGACCGTTGCAGAAGGTAAAAAAGTTGCTGTTCTGGATGCTGAACTCAAGGAGCTGGTTAAAAGATGGGAATCAGCGTTCAATTCAGTTAAGAAGGAAACCAAAGCACCGCGACTCTTCATCGGCGAAATGAACAGGACTTCAACAATCCTTAGGGATATGCTTAACGTTACTTTCAACAGTATTCACGTTAACGATCCTGTATTAGCAGAGGATATCAGAAAATATATAAGGGAAATTGCCCCTGAAAAAGAAAATATTGTAAAGATATACCATGGTACCATTCCAATATTTGATCATTTCGGAGTTAATAAGCAAATAAAGGCTCTTTTCGGCAAAACAGTTTCTTTCAAACACGGTGCATATCTGATTATTGAGCACACTGAGGCTCTTCATGTAATAGATGTTAACAGTGGTAACAGGTCGAGATCAGGAAATGACCAGGAAGCAAATGCCCTCGAGGTGAATATGGAGGCTGCCATAGAAATTGCCCGGCAATTGCGACTCAGGGATATGGGGGGGATCATTGTCGTCGATTTTATTGATATGCAGACAGCCGAAAATAAGCAACTCCTGTTTGAGAAGATGAAAGAGATCATGGGGAACGACAGGACAAAACATAATATACTGCCCTTGTCGAAATTCGGGCTGATGCAGATTACGCGGCAGAGAGTCAGGCCTGAAATGAATATTGTAACAGATGAAAAATGCCCTTCCTGTCAGGGAACCGGACAGACGCGGCCGACAATCCTCTTTACTGACGAGCTAGAAAAGGCCCTCTCTTTTATTGTTGGTAAGATCAAAACACGTAATATTATTCTGAACGTCCACCCTTTTGTGGCCTCTTTTCTTAAAAAAGGATTTTTCCCTATGTACCGGAAATGGAATTTAAAATACAAAATTTTATTGAAGATTCAAGCAGTTACTTCTTATCATATGCTTGAATATCATTTTTTTGACAGGTACAGTAACGAAATAGACCTGGCATAATTTTTTACTGCCTGAGAACAATCACCTTAATTATTAAAATCGAAAACCTGAATCCCTCATACGGGATTTTGGAATCATAACCTGACTTACAATCCCTCATTTGACCGGGGTTGTAAAGTTTTATTACTTTTGCAAAGTATTTAATACCGGTTTTATGCTTAAAAGAGTATTATTAATCTCAACAATATTTCTGATCTTCGGTTTTAAAGTAACTGCTCAGATCTATGATCCGGTAACCTGGGATTTTAGCTATGAAAAGAAGAGTGAAAAAAACTATGAACTAATTTTCACCGCATCTATTGAAAAGGGTTCTCATATATATTCAATGGATGTCCCTGAGGGAGGACCTATTCCTACAACCTTTGTCTATAAAGAACCTTCCGGTTTTGTACTGGATGGGACTACATATGAGGCGACAAAACCTGAAGAGGCTTTTGATGAAGCATTCGGGTTTAAAATAAAGTCATTCAGCAATAAGGCAGAATTCAGGCAAAAAATAACTTCCGAAGGACCATCTTTTATTGTTTTGGGAGTAGTCAACTTCATGTCGTGCAACAATACTACCTGTTCCCCGCCTAAAGATGTTGAGTTTTCTATTAAAATAGGAGAACAAAAGCAGGAAGAAGCGATGATCACAGAGAATAGCCAGGTGTTAACCACCACAACCAGCAATACTTCGAGTGGATTACTCAGGTTTTTTCTTCTCTCCCTGCTTGCAGGATTTGCAGGGGTTCTTACTCCTTGCGTATTCCCGATGATCCCGATGACAGTTGCGTTTTTCTCACAGGGTTCTGAGAACAGGGCCAAATCGGTTCTTAAAGCGCTGATATTCGGAATTTCTATTGTTATCATATATTCCATGCTGGGAATTATTGTCTCTTTGACGAGTGCAGGAGCTGGGTTTGCCAATACTCTTAGTACTCACTGGATTCCCAATCTGTTGTTTTTTGCTTTGTTTGTTACTTTCGCTATATCGTTTTTCGGCGCTTTTGAAATAGTATTGCCAAATAAATGGGTGACAAGTGCTGATTCAAAGGTCGATAAAGGAGGATTGGTAGCAGCATTTTTTATGGGTTTGACGACCGTTATTGTATCTTTTTCATGTACAGGTCCAATAATCGGAGCCCTTCTTGTTGAAGCAGCTTCTGGTGATGTGCTTCGACCTACAATTGGCATGCTGGGTTTCGGTATTGCATTTGCACTGCCTTTCACCATATTTGCTCTGTTTCCATCAGTAATGAGTCGGATGCCAAAATCAGGCGGGTGGCTTAATTCGGTAAAAGTTGTCCTTGGTTTCATTATGCTTGCTTTCAGTATGAAATTCCTGATGACTATTGACAGCGTTTATTCCTTTAATTTTCTATCAAGAGACATTTATCTTGCAATCTGGATAGTAATTTTTTCATTAACAGGATTTTACCTTATGGGGAAAATTAGATTCCATCTCGATAGCGAACTCTCATATATTGGTACTTTCAGACTGTTTCTTATAATTGTTGTATTTTCATTTGTTGTTTATCTTATCACCGGATTGTTCGGAGCACCACTGAAAGGGTTATCCGCTATGCTTCCACCGGTTGAATCATCCAGATTCAGTTTATTACGGATAGATTCTGAGAATAAAATGTCAGCGGCGCCTGCAATCACATCTGGTATTCCAGGCGAAAAGTGCTCCACACCAAAGTTTGATGAAATTTTTGATATGCCGCTTGGCCTTACAGGGTATTACGAATTTGACCAGGGATTAAAATGTGCAAAAGAGTTGGGGAAACCGGTCCTGCTTGACTTTAAAGGGCACGCCTGTGCTAATTGTAAACTTATGGAAGCAAAAGTGTGGTCCGATCCTGAGATTCTTGAAAAACTCAGGAATAATTTCGTAATAATCGCCCTGTATGCTGACGACAGAACATTATTGCCTGAAAATGAATGGATAACATCTTCAGTTGACGGTAAAATAAAGAAAACCATAGGGAAGATCAATGAAGATATTGAGATATCGAGGTTCAGGACCAACGCCCTTCCCCTGTATGTTATTACCGATCATGAGGGTAATCCCTTAAACAAGCCTATGCCAACAAATCTAAATGTTGTGGAATTTAAAAAGTGGCTTGATGAAGGGATAGCAATATTTAATAAAAACAAACCCAACTGATGTCTCTGGGCAAGTCCTGATTGCAAATAGACTCACCCACAAGCCCCTCTCTTCTTTTTAAAGAAGTGGCTTAACATGATGTTTATAAAAAAGTTCCCCCTCTTTGCGTAAGCATGGAGGGGGAATAAAAGAGGGTGAGTACATGGAAATTATTTAAAATCGGCCGAACTTAAAAGTAATCATATAAGTCCAACCCTCAATTGCGTTGGAACTGACAGGCGTTGCTCCGGTTGTACCTACATCAAATGGAGTTGTAAATCTGTAGGAGGCGCCTAAAGCAAGGCGAAAGTTCCGCGTTAGATTCAATTCAAGTTCTGCAGCTGGTTCTCCTACCAGAAAAGCTTCAGAATCTTCAATCATGTTATGGTAATCATTTGTGCCTTTCGTGATATACGAAACACCACCAACACCAAGTAGTATCGGAAAGGAGAGGTGTACCGGAAATTTTGGCATAATAATAGGTTCACAGTAAAATCCCCCATAACCACCCGTTATAAACACATCCTGATTAAGAGCCTGATCATAATGGTACTCATTGATAAATCCGCTACCGCCAAATCCTAATCCAATGGCATGACTTACTATCCATTCGAACCTGCCTCCGAAGATAACTGCCTGTTGTTGATCTATTTCAGAATAACCAATTGAAAATGCACCATAGAACCCTCCTGGCTGGTGATCACCAAACAAGGTTTTAAATTCATCTTTATCATTATCCTGCGAATACAATTGGATACTCAGAAAGATTATTAAAGTTGATAAAATGGCTGTTTTTTTCATCTTCATGTTTATTTATAATTTCAATTTTAAAAGACGTATGCAATGGAAACTGCAAAGTCCCATGGGACTATCCTGACGAATGATGGTGTTGTAAATTCGATAAAAGGTTTTATATTGAGGCTTACGTTAACCGGTATTTCATTGATCCGGTATTCGGCAGTAAACCAACCATCAACACCTATCAGAGGACAGAACCTTTCTCCATAAAAGTAATAATCCTCTCCCCTGAATTTCACATGATCAGAGTACATAAAACCCAGATGACCACCGTAGCCCCATCCGAAGAAGAGATCCGGTGATATTCCGCTGAGTGAAGTTTCATAAATTACTTTTAATCCCGTAAACTGGAGGCCGTTTTTTCTAAAACTTAGCATAGCATTGTAAGCTATCTCAGCATTGCCTGCCTCAGAACTTATTTGATAGAATATGCCACTGCTGTAACCAAGCCTGAAACCTGCCTGATGCATGACTATCTGCCCCGAGAGAAGGGACGAAGAAAAAATGATTACTAAAATTACCGTGATGAATTCTTTTTTCATATTCAGGTTTTTTGAATACTTTAATGTTAAAGACATTAATTTAGTTTCATAGTTGCAAAATGAAGAGATTATTTCAAATAAATATTTCCGCGCGTTGCATCAATCTCCACCTTTGCTGATCCCGGGCTTTTTCCGATAGTGCCGCTTGTTTTGTATTCTTTCTTATCTGCATTCATTGTTTCCTGCTCTGTATAATTTTCCTTAGAAGGTAAAACAAGGAAAGTATTTATGTGTCTTATATCCAGGCTATAAGATGAGTTTTTGTCAAAATAAAGGGAAATATCTGAATAACCTGAATTTAAGATAATCGATTCAAATCCAGAGTTAATCAGGTCAGCATTCAGATTACCATACCTTGTTGTAAGATTGATATTNTTTTTCAGATATTTTATGTCATAATCGGTGAAATATGAATTGCCATTTACAGAAACAATAGTATCTATGAAGAATTTATCCCGGCGGGATTCGAACAGTATTTCTCCAGCCTGGCTGATTTCATATCTTGATGATATTGAGGTTATTTTTAAGTCCTGGGTCCTTTCTATTGTAATCTCAGAGAAAGAAGCGTCAACGGTACCTGAAGTAACAGACTTGATAGAAGCGTCGCAGAAAGATAGTTCAACTGATGATTTTTCACCAAGCGAACCTGCCTTGAATGACCCGTTAGAAACTGAAACAGAAAAATCGCCGGAACATTTTTCGACAAATACGTCCCCGTATTTATTGACAATTTTCATATTCAGATATTCAGGAACATTAATATAATAGTTAATTTCCATTTTGGATTCGTATGTTATGAGCTTATTTGTCAATCCTTTAAAACCTTCGAACAGATTGTTAATATTCTGAATGAAGTCAGAATGAGCTGTTATATTATTATCTGATTCATTAATGCTAACATTAATGCCATCAAACATTTTCTTCAGTTTTGTTTCGTTTGAGGCAAATGCTTTGATTTCAATTTTTATGAAAGCAGAATCCTTATTCCATGGGGTTACATAAATATTCCCGTATTTATTTGAAACATCTAGCGAGGTTTTTTTATCTACCGCAATGCTTTTCATAAAGCTCCTGGTCTCTGATACACTCTGGGCAGCTATTGTGCACGATAAGATAAATAATAGATTAGCGATTATAATCGATTTATAGCTCATACTTATTGTTTTTGCCGGAATTATCTTCATTAACCTCCATTGACTTAAGAATATCCTCAAGAAGTCTGATTTTTATCCTGTAATTCTGAATAAGGGCTTCCACCACCTCCTGGTTCGCAATATTATCTTTAAGATCTTTTTTTATTTCTGCACATATGCTATCGAGTCTTGACATATCGTCAGTCAGTTCCTTTTCAATTTCAGGATTAGTAGTCAGTAATGGTGCGGCTTCATGATAAAGAGAATTAACAAGATTGTTGTAGTAGATTTCGGTCTCCTTCAGTGGGGGATCGACACTATTCAATTCAGCAGCATTGCTTCCTTCAGAATGATTGTTATTCAGTTTCAATGTCGGTTTAAGCAGGACTAATGCAGTACCCAAGATCACAATTATCATAGCAGCAATTGAATACCATTGCTTAAAAAGTGATTTTTCTTTCTTCAGTCTCTTTTCAATGCTATTCCATAGGTCGGGCGATGGACTGTAAATGTCCAATTCGTGCCTTATTTTCTTAATATGTTTTTCAAGCTTATCCATTATTTAGTTTGTTGAAAGTATGCCTCTTAGTCTTTCCTTTGCTCTTGAATACTGGGATTTTGAAGTTGATTCAGAAATGGCCAGTATTTTGGAGATTTCTGAATGATCATATCCTTCAAGCAGGTATAGGGTAAGTATTACTCTGTAGCCGTCAGGAAGCATTTCAATACCTTTCAAAATTCTTCCTGTTTCATAATTCACTTCTTCTTCATCTTCTTCATAGATGTCAGGTGGAAGGTTTTCACATAATGTAAGGTCTATTTTCTTTTTCCTGAGATAATTTATACATCTGTTTACAAGTATCCTCTTTAACCAGGCTCCGAAGGTAGATTCGAAGCGGAATGAACCTATGTTCGTAAAGCAATCAACAAATGCATCCTGAAGAATGTCCTCGGCATCTTCCCTGTTGTTCAATATCCTGTATGCCAGATTGTACATAGCTTTGTTGTATAGATTATACAGACTAAACTGAGCCTGGCTATCGCCTTTTTTACACTTCTCTATTATCTGAGCATGAATATTAACGTCTATATTATCCACCTTAAAAACTTACCTGATTAAAAGACAAAATTATGGTACAGAGGTTGCACAGTTAATTCAAATTTATCCTATTTTTTCTGAACCGGCATTACTAAAAAGACCATGATTAAAACGACTGCGCTTAAAATTGCGGCAGTTATCATCAGAAAATCTCCATATTTTACATAAGGAGTAATCCGGATCTCAGGATTAAAAGTACCCTTTAAAATGGCGGATTTCCACCATGGCGTTTCCATGGTCACCTTTCCCCTTATATCTATCAGGCATGAGACACCTGTATTTGCTGCTCTTACCACAGGCCTGCGAGTTTCTATTGCTCTCAGTGATGCATAGGAAAGATGTTGCCTGTAACCGGTTGTATTTTTCCACCAGCCATCATTTGTAATAATGAAAATCGCCCCGGCTTTTTTNGTAATATAATCGGTTACATATTCACCGAAAACCGATTCATAACATATTACCGGAGCGATTTGTAGTGATTTGTCTGAGTTGGAAAAGCAGGTTCTCTCTTTCTGTATAGCATATCCTCTGTTTATGCCGCCTAGCTGAGGCAGAATCCTGCTTATTATCCTGATCAGACCCATTGATGGAATGTACTCAAAACCGGGTACAAGCTTTGATTTGTGATAGATTTCAATGTATGTGCCGGAATCAATCTTTAATGCTGAATTGAAATAGGTATTTAATTTCGAAGTTGATTGCGGATCACTTTTACTATCAATACCGGGATTTGTTTTTGATGCAGATGAAATGTAGGTGACCATCCCAGTTACAGCACTGACAGAGGGTCGTTTTTTAGTAAAATCCCTGATCATTTCTACATATCGATTTCCAGCCAGATTGCTTTCATCGACAGGATCATCAATCGTTGTTTCAGGGGTCAGTAACCAATCGGTATTGTCCGTAACCAGAGATTCAGCCATAACTATTGTTTTTTCAAGCTGTTTTTGAAATGGAACTTGAAATTTTTCTGAATATGGATCAAAATTAGGTTGTATAACAACAACTTCATTTTCTTTGCCAGTCGAAATTCTTATCGTTTTGTATCTTATAACTGAAGCGGCAGAGGGTAGAATTAAGATTGCCAGCCATATTGAAAGGTAAATTAACCCTTGTCCTTTTCCTTCTGTAAATTTAATCAGGAATAAAAACAAAAACAGGTTCGAAAGCAATATCCACAAAGTTCCTCCTGATGTTCCTGTGACCTCGTACCATTGTATAAAATAAATGTCTTTTGCCAATCCGTTTCCAAGGTTAATCCATGGCGAGAGTATAGGAATCTTCAAACAAATAAACTCAAGGGTCAGCCAGAATGCCAGAAGAGACACGAAGCCCTGAACATTTCCGGCTTTTAACCTTACTTTGTGGGCCAGGAACAATGTGTATGACATCAGGAATGCCGAAGACAAAATGACGCACAGAGCTGCTATTATACTGATAACCCTTATCCATCCGATTGTCAGCATACAAAAAACAACAAAACCGGGGAGAAAGTACAAAAAACAGGAATTTGGAGAATACCTGTTTTTATTTTCATACAGATGGTTCTCGATTAAAAGGAAGGGAACTAATCCAAAAAGGAGCACAATTCCAGGGCACCAGTTGGTCCATGCAAGTCCTGAAATAATTCCGCTGCATAGTGACAGGGCTAATAGAGTGTATCTATTCATTCAAGCTCATAATGTATTTACTCAAACCGGCTCTGTTAATTATATATACACCAGTAAAGATAGCAGCCATTGCAACAAGCATAAAAGACGTGAAATGTTCGTTATCAACCACACCCCAAAGAACTGAGATAACAGGAACAAAATATGTAACTGTCGATGCAAATACCGGTGAAGTTTCCCTGATAAGAAAATAAAAAAGTGCAAGAGCTATCGCGGTTCCAAATACAGCAAGCACTGCGATACAACCAAGATTTCTCAGCCAGTGCCCGGTCGAGGTTACATTTGAGAAATCAGAAAAAAGCAGGAATCCGATTGCCATTGGACTGATTACCAGGAATGCCAGTGAAGTGATCTGCAATCCATTTAAACCTTCAACCTTACTTACTTCATTTGCATTGATCCCATAAAGAAGTGTCGAGAGGATTACAAAAAGACCAAAGAAATTAAATGAAAATGATCCGGTATATAAAAGTCCGACTGCACCTATTAATCCAAGAAAAACTCCGATTATCTGCGACTTTATTACCTGTCGTTTATAGAAAAAAATACCGGCAAGGAGAGTAAAGACGGGACTAAGTGAATTCAGCATACTTGCAAGAGAGCTGCTTATTCTTGTCTGGGCAATTGGGAATAAATAAGCCGGAATACCGCTTCCAAAGAAACCAATGATTAAAATAGAATAAATATTTTCCCTGTTAATTTTGCGGAGATTTCGCAAAGCTATCGGTAGCAGGCATAAAAATGTTATCAGAATCCTCATGGAGCCTATCTGTATAGAAGTAAAGGATTCGAGGCCTTTTTTCATCAGGATGTAACTCGTGCCCCAGATTAGAGAAAGAATAGCTACAACAATCCAGTGCGATAATTTTCTTTCCTCGTTCATAGTCGATTTTATCAAGCCATAAAAATAAACCACACTTTTTAACCGGAGACCTAATTTGAATATGATTTTATTGCTTTTTAAAAAATAATTACCTAAATTTACGGATTATAAGACCTGAAACGACAGAATAAAGGATTAATCTCCTGGAGTAAGTAAACAAGAATTAAGAAGGATATTTAGAGTGTAATACTTTATAAAGAAGCTTTTACTGTCCAAAAGCAATTTTTCCATTCTTTTCATGGCTGCCCCTGACCCTTAGTCAGGGGCTTTTGCATTGTTAAATAGTGTTAAATGCAGGTTATCAGTCTTTCTGATGTTCCATTTTACTTAAATTGCATCACAAAATAACCTTTTATCAGGAATGAAAAGATTTTTATGTTTGTCCTTCATCGTATTACTTCTGCCTGCTTGTAAGAATAACGATAAGAAATTGATAAACCTGGCAGAAAAAATACATGAAAAAGTTCTTACTGTCGACACGCATTGTGACACTCCAATGGATATGGTAAAATCAGATTTTGATCTCGGAGAACAACATACTGACGGTTGCGTTGATTTTCCAAGAATGGCAGAAGGCGGACTTGATGCTGAATTTTTTGCTGTATTTACCAGTCAGGGACCGAGAAATGATTCTGCCTATAAAGAGGTGCGTAAATATGCATTTGAAGTTTTGGAGGCCATTCACAGAAATGTTGAAAAGAATTCTAAAGTTGCTGAAGTTGCATACACTCCTGAAGACGCCTACAGATTAAAGAAAGCAAATAAGATTGCAGCTTTTATCGGAATCGAAAACGGTTATCCCATTGGCAAGGATATTTCATGCATAAAAAAGTTCTATGATGAGGGTGCCCGGTATATTACCCTTGCACATACACGAAACAATGACATTTGTGATTCATCGACTGATCCAAATGGGTCTGAGCATAATGGTCTTTCGGTTTTTGGAAAAGAAGTAGTTAAAGAAATGAACCGTATTGGTATGATGATTGACGTTTCTCATATTTCAGACAAGGCATTTTATGATATTATTCAATTATCAAAGGCTCCTGTTATAGCTTCTCATTCATCATGCAGGGCACTATGTGAATCTCCAAGGAATCTTAATGACGATATGCTTCTGGCACTAAAGAATAATGGTGGGGTAATTCAGATATGCATCCTGAGTGAATATATTAAGACCCCGGATCCAAATCCCGAACTCGATACAAAGCTTAGAGAATTAAAAGAAAAATATGGTGAATATGATACTCTTCCTGAGGTCAGAAAGAAAGAGTTGCGCAACGAATACAGAGCNATTCAGGATAAATATGAGAAGCTGGCGACCGTCAAGGATGTTGTCGATCACATTGATCACGTTGTCCAGGTGATAGGCGTGGATTATGTTGGAATAGGTACCGATTTTGACGGCGGAGGTGGTGTAGAGGGATGCAAAACGGTAGCTGAAATGAAAAATATTACAATTGAATTACTTCACCGGGGTTATACAAAAGCTGAAATAGCCAAAATATGGAGTGGCAATATTATGAGGGTATTAAAAGAAGTTGAGGAGAAGAAAGAAGCTTCAGCTTAAAAGAGCTCCACAAGAATTTCTGCCCTGAAGTTCAAATTATGCATGGTTTACTTTTGTAAGTTTAAATGCCTTTAAAATCCAGGAAGGAAGAGGTTTATAGGAATTCTTTTTCCTGAGGTCAATATACCAACCAATTTTCTTCAAAATAGGAATTTTGTGAGTTTCAACAAATTCAATAAGTATACCATCAGGATCCTCAATATAAGAAAAATAGCCGGCCGCATCACCCATATCAAAACTACTGCCATTGTGGCTTTGCTGGCTGTCAACAACAAACGGGAACCCTTTACTGCCACAATATTTCCTGAGTTCATCCATTCCCCATATATCATAACACAAATGAATAAATCCGGGATCTCCCCAGAACCGGTTCTTAAAGATCTTTTTGCCAGGTTTTCCGACAGAACTAACCAATTCAATTACACTTTGGCCAAAAATAGTACTGAAATAGCCTGAGAAGGGTTCCGACCTTTTCAGGAGAACTCTCCTGAACTCATTTATACCACCAGGCAGGTTTACGAAATCCGGGAAAGATCCGGTTTTATCATAAATAACCTGATCATAGCCAAGAATATCAGAATAAACAGCTCTTGATTTATCAATATCCTTTACACCAATAATTGCTCCATAAGCCCCGCCATTAACTTTGTTCTCATTTATAAACCANTTATCTTCCTCGATCATTTGAAATATATTACCGAAAGGGTCTTTAATAAAGAAGACCTTTTTCCCAGATGGATCCGGCACCGGCTGATCCAAAAGGACTACGTTATTTTTGCTAAAGAAAGAATACGCTTCATCAATATTCTTTACTTTAATTTTACATATGAGTATCCCAAGGTCTCCGATTCTGATATCTTCATTTATTTCTTTTGGTTCTCTCCCTTTATATTGCCAAACCTCAAAACCACCACCACTTTGAAGGTTTAGTGCAAGAACGGCATGTCTTTTCTGGGGAACACCTCCGGTATAGGGGAGCATAAGTTTTGCTTCAGCTTCTTCTTCAAAAATCCTGCAATCCATACCCAGCATCTTTATGTACCAATTCCATGCTTCTTCAATGTTCTTTACTCCGACTCCAATCTGCTGAATCCCTCCAATTTTATATCCCTTCATTTTACTTTTATTTTGTTACATATGTTTTATTTTGTCTCCAATTCTGAAAAATAACCATGGCCAAATGCGCCTGATATAAAGCATCGTTAATTCGCTTCCTCCGACTAGTATTTCTCTTTTGTCTTTAGCGATGCCTCTGATAATTATTTTTGCTGCTTTTTCAGGTGAAATTCCCTTCGCCAGTCCTTCATCCATCTTACCATGTTCCCTGCCTTCACTATCCAGGGCATGAAAGGAGATATGTGTTCTCACTCTTCCCGGTATGATGACTGATGTTTTGATGTTATTCATTTTATTTTCTAGATACAAAGTCTCGAAAAAACCATGAAGGGCCTGTTTTGAAGCTGAATATGCTGCCCTTAAGGGGAACCCGAATCTGCCAGCAATGCTGCTTGTTGCAAGGATATGACCTGACTTTTTGCTGATCATATAAGGAAGAACCGCCTTGGTTAAGGCAATTGTTCCGAAAAAATTAATCTCAAAGATTTTCCTGTCAAGCCAAAGTGGTGTTTCTTCTATTTTTGATCTCTGGCTAATCCCGCCAATATTTAAAAGGTAGTCGATTTTACCTGAATCGGAGATTTGCTTTTCAACAAGTTTTTCAATACCTGATGTGTCTGAAAGATCGAACGGGGCACATACTATCATCCCGGATTTACTGTCACAGGCTTTTTTGACGCGTTCCAGCCCCGGCAGGTCATTGGAGGAAATAATAAGCTTGGCACCATGTCGTGCAAATTCATAAACAAGTGCTTCTCCTATACCGGATGATGCCCCGGTGATCCAGGCTACCTTTCCTGTAAACATATTATTCTCCCTCATTTTTCAGATTTGAGATCAAAGAAATCAGTTCATCATATTTTTTCCTAAGTTCCAGAAAGGCAGGATCTCTCTTTTTCTTGTATCTTCTGAATCTGAAGCCTCCTATTATTCTACGGACCAACATATTATAGTTTAAGGAAAATATTCCTGAAACCGGAATTGTTAAAAAGATAAGTATTGCCAGCCACCAGGGAGAAAATATTAAAAAAGAAATGATCAGGTAAACCGGCAAAAAAATAAATGCCAGGGCAAGTGATATCCCAAACCTTATGGAACTGTGAAACTGGAAATCTTTGATTTTCCGTATCTGCAACTCCGGCAATGACAGGAAAGTCAGAGTAAAGATATTTCCAAACAGCCAAACCGGAAAAGTTACAAACAAACCAGCCACTCCTGCTATCAACCAGCCAAGGGGGTGCTTTTTCTTCTCAAGCAAACGATAGGTTATGTTAAGTTCTTTGGCTTTATTCTTGACCTGCAGGCTGAGGGAGCAGATTTTCTCGAAAGTCTGCGGATCCGAGATTTTTAATCGGTTCAGGTTGTCAATCAGGTTTCTATCCCTGAAGAGCTTGGGGTATTTTATTTTATCACTGTATCGTCCGTTAATTATGCTTCTCAGTTCATCAATTGCCTCATAGTCATCCTCAGACTCAATGTGGACCATTACTTTTTTGATCTCAGTCGAAATTTTGTTCCTGAGTTCATTCAGGGCTTTTTCAGGGCTTTCATTATACAGGTCATGAAACTTCGAAACTTCCACAGGTTTTCCATAAACAACAGTCAGCACCTGCCTGAACCTGAAATAGCTTGAATATTCTATGCCAACAGGAATGATCTTTATTTTCAGGCTAAAGCCGGTTGCTTCATCAGCCTGGAATGCAACCCGGCATATTCCTTTCTTAAGCTGCCTGAGCCTTCTGAACCCTGCATGGTCACCCTCCGGAAGTATAATAAGACCGTTTTTATTCTTTAAGACATCAATTGTTTTAAGGAATATTTCATCATTAGCCTTAAGTGCACTGAATCCGTCCCGGATCCTGTAGACAGGAAGAATTTTAAGGAAATACAGAATAGAGGCAATAATTTTCTTTTTGAAAATATCAGCTCTGGCCAGGAAGACAGGTTGTCCCTTGTGAGTAAAAAGAACAGCCAGGGCATCCATAAGGGCATTCTGATGATTAGGTGCATAAATCAAATGATCGTTCAGATTAATATTCTCAACGCCAAGGACAATTATTTTCCTGTAAAAAATATTATCATGCCAAAAAGCGACAACCTTTTTTACAAGCGCGTAGCCTGCCGAATATTTCTCAATATTTTCTTTGCCCATTTAATCAGGTTAACTAGGAACTCCTAACAGGCTATTCCTGTACAGGGAGGGTGATGCAAGTTAAAAAAAATGGTTTGCAGACATTATCTCAAGTGGAGATTTATTTTTCTTCTTAGTGAATAATAAGTCTTTTTACCACCTGCTAGGAGATGTCAAAATCGTCAATAAACCTGTCAAGGTCTCTTCTTTCTTTTTTTGAAGGTCTGCCTGAACCTTTTTCCCGAAAGTTCGAAAATCCGGCATGCCTGATATCAAGTTTGATCTTTTCCTGTTCCGGTGTAAGGTCTTCCAGGTAATTATTTACCAGTTTGGCTGAGACACGGTTTTCGACAGTTTCTATGATCCGGTATGTGAAAACGATCGGCGGTTTTTTTACTATTATAATTTCTCCTTTAATGACAATTCTTGAAGGCTTTGCCTGAATATCGTTAATGATGATTCTGCCTTTTCTGCAGGCTTCTGAGGCAATACTTCTTGTTTTATATATTCTGACAGACCAGAGGAATTTATCAATCCTTATTGGCTTGATATCTGACATTTGCTGATAATGAATAGAATTATTTAAGTTTTATGTCCTGGCCATTTTTCTTCTCGTCGGTGTCGACAGGTAATTTGGCCAACCTGTTAAAAGCTGTCATAGTAAGCTCGGTTCCCACCATTCCGAACGATCTGATCATTTCGATCACGATTGCTATCCTTTCTTCAATGATTTTCTTCTCTTCATTATTCCATTTACCCAGGACATAATTTACCTGTGCCCCCTTCCTGAAACCATTCCCAATTCCTACTCTTATCCTGGAATAGTCTGAAGTTGAAAGTACTGTATTTATATGTGAAAGTCCGTTATGACCTCCATCACCACCCTTGGGTTTCATTTTTATTTTGCCAAGAGGGAGTGCTATATCATCTACAATAACCAGAAGATTTTCAACGGGGATCTTTTCCTTCTTCAACCAGTAGCTGACAGCATTACCACTAAGGTTCATATATGTCGACGGCTTAAGAAGCACGAAGGTTCTTCCTTTATATTTTGTCTCGCATACGTATCCGTAACGGCGATCAGAAAAACCAGTACCTGATGCTTCTGCAAAAGCATCCAGAATAGTAAAACCAATATTATGACGGGTATCAATATACTCGTCACCAACATTGCCCAGGCCAACTATAAGATATTTCATTGTGCCTGATTATTTTAATGTATCAGGGTTATTTACTTTTTCCCTCGGCAGGTGCAGCGGCCGGAGCAGTGCCCTCAGCACCTTCTGCTACTGCTTTTTCAGCAGCACCTTCAGTACCTTCAGCACCTTCACCTTCCTCTTTCTGAACAACACGTGAAGTGGCAACGGAAAGAATTGTTGTGATCTTTGGATCAATCAACTCAATTTTATCGTATGAAAGATCTCCGACTTTTACTGAATGGTGTATCTTGACATCAGTAATGTCAATTAAAAGAAATTCAGGAATATCATATGCAAAACCTCTGACCTTAAGGTGTCTCTTTTTAATTCTAAGCTTCCCGCCAGCTTTTACACCGACAGAGTCGCCCGTTACTTTAATCGGTAGACTAATCACAATGGGCTTGTCGTCAAAGATCTCAATAAAATCAGCATGTGAAATTTTATCGGTCACAGGGTGAAACTGAACATCCTGGAGAACAACTTTATACTCCTTACCTTCAAGGTTCAGATTAACAATATGAGCATCGGGTGTATATATAAGATTTTTAAAGCTGTTTTCGTGAGCGTAAAAATGTATGTTTTTTTCTTTCCCATATATCACACATGGTACATTCCCCTCATTCCTCGTTTTTTTTGAGCTTTTCTTTCCCAGCTCTGTTCTCAAAGATCCTTTGATTTCAAGTGTCTTCATCTGATAAAAGTTATTGTGCTACTCAGAGTTATGCTTCTGATAACTCCCCATTACACGTTTGACATTAAAAAATTGGACTGCAAATATATTACAAAGGATTCAGAATACAAAATTTGTACT
>JGI20213J14113_1000108_pt1 | contig 17216 bp, 8 predicted proteins | sample WetSurMetagenome_3_FD_14113 | JGI IMG/M metagenome (IMG submission 14113) | reverse complement strand
ACTCCACTCCCACCATAAATCTTCTGCACTATCTACAGAAGTAGAAGTTATAGCAAAATAACCTGAAAATCCATTTCCATCTTTTGTATAAGTTATAAATACAGGTTCTGAGGATTGATTAGGTTCAAACGGTATTGTGCCTCTACCATTTATAGATATAGATTTAATTCCATCTTCATCCGTTTGGTAATTAGCAGTTAATTCTCTAGCTTGTTGCCAAGTAGGAGTTACCCCATCTATGGTACAAGTAGCAGTAGTTAATTCTGCTGCGTCTACACTCCATGACCACCAAACGCCTTCTTGTTCTCCTTCTAAAGATGTTCCTGTTACAAAGAATGTACCAGTAAATCCTTCTCCATCCTTATCATAAATAATTGTTACAGGACCTGAAAACGGTCCTACTGAAAACGGTGTAATACCTCTACCCGAAATAGATACTTGTTTTAAACCTAAAATATCTAAATTGATAGAAGCACTTAATTCTCTAGCTTGATCCCATGTAGCAGTGAGACCTCCTACTGAAATAGAAGCAGGAGTTATTTCGTATCCTTCTACACTCCATCCCCACCAATCTGCTTCTTGTTCACCTTCGATAGAGATAGAAGTGATATAGAAGATGCCTTTAAACTCAACACCTTCTTTACTGTAGATAATTTCTACAGGAGTTGTGTAACTATCTACATTAAATGGAGGAGCGTCAGTACCCCTGCCAGATGCACTAATGCGACGTGGTTCAGTAGTTGACTCTGTACTAAGGGAAGCGTTTAACTCCTTTGCTTGCGTCTGTGTGAGGGTCACACCGTCAATAGTAAACGTGGCCCTTAGTGCAGGATTGTCAGATACTTCTCCACCTTCTAAACTCCATGACCACCAAGAATCGTTTCCTTCTCCACTAATAGAAACACTAGTAATGTCAAAGGTGCCAGTAAGAATATTACCATCCTTACTGTAAATAATCGTAACTGGATCAGCAAAACTCTCAATAGAAAATGGAGGAGGAACAATTCCTCTACCCGAAATACTTACATTTCTCTTATCAGAATCTTCTATGCTGAAACTGGCATTAACTTCTCTAGCTTGATCCCAAGTTAAGGTAATGCCATTAATAGATAAAGTAACTGCTGAAACTTCTAAACCTTCTACAGACCAATCCCACCATGCCTCGTTTTCTTCTGTGGTTATAGAGACATTACTTAAATAGAAAATTCCAGAGATTTCCTCAAATCCCTGTTTTCTAAAATAAATAGGTATTGGAGTTGTAAAACTGGTAACAGAAAATGGAGGAGGAGTCATTCCTCGTCCACTTATTGTTAATCGTCTTTGGTTAGTAGTTTCTTCAGTGCTAACTTCTGCAGTTAGCTCTCTAGCATGTTGCCAAAAGATACTGTAGTCACCAATTGTGCAAACAGTATCAATTATAAATCTGTCGGCATTAATATACGAAATACTTGTACCCTGAGGTTCTGCACCTCCAGATACAATATAAGATCTCTGTCTTACACTTTCGTAAGTACCTGATACTTTACATCCACCAGATCCGATACAAGATAATGAAGTAGAACCTTGTTGTCCTCCAGTAGTTTTTAATCCTCCAGATACAGTAAATTTCTTTTTGAAGGCTACTACAACAGAACCTGAAGTTTTAATTCCTCCAGATGCTATATGAATAACTGATTTCTGTTTATAAGCAGCACCACTTATTTTAATTCCACCAGTAGGAACTGGTATTTTCTTTTTAACAAATAGACAAGTACTGGATAGTTTTACTCCACCTGATGGTATAAAAATAAATCTTCTATACCACGAAGTAGTACCTACACCTGTAAGTTTTAATCCTCCTAATCCTATATGTTGCTTTATGGATAAATAAGTAGCAATTCCTGTAGTTTTAAACCCTCCAGATGCAACGATAATAACAGGCCATAAAGAATAAATTTTATCAGATGAGGAACCTAATTTAATCCTACCTGAGGAAGTTTGAAAAATTCTTGGATGATTATACGTATCACTACAAGAAAGCTTTACACCCCCACTAGAAATATAATCAACAAGAACTGTCATTACTTACGACCTCTTTTGAGGTTTTCGATGCTGAGAGCTTTTCTCAATTGATCTGCTACTGAAGGCTGCGCTCTTAACTCGTATTTATGATCATAAATAGTAAGATTCACAGGAGTACCTGTAGCTAAAGTATCCTTTCTTGTCATTCCTAGTTTAGCATAATCAACTCCTGAGGTTGCTCCCACTAACCCTCCCGTTGCAAATTTAGGAAGTTTTATAGTAGGAATCGAAATTATCTCTTTATTAAATTTACCAACATATCCTCCTTTAGAGAATTTAGGAAGTTTAAAATAAGATGATAATCCATTTTCTACATATCCTCCTTTAGAGAATTTATTTAATGGTTGTTCAAATTTCTTACCTTTACGAGCACTATTTTGTAATCCTTTAAAAAATCCTGGACCAAAGAATTTAGTTGTTAATGAATCTATAATATATTCTCCATTAGATACTAATGAAAGTATAGAATCACTAACACCAGAACCTGGACCAGTTACATAACCTCCTGACGCAAATGCGGGAGTTTCTGTAGGTGTAGTTGCTCCAATATCTCCTGATCCCAATTGATTTTTAAGATTTAAAGCTTCCTGTAATAATCCCACAATAGTTACTAATGAATCGATAACAGGTTGGACTGTTAATGTCATAGTACCTAAATTTAAAGAATTTTGTACCTGTGTTATGATTGGAAGCATACTTGTGGTTAAAATTGATGCAATTGATCCTATAGAAGCAACAATTGTATCTTTACCAGCAATAATAGCCGATACTGTGCTATCTAAAATATTTTTATTTTCATCTGGTACTGTTATCTTAAATTCTCCAAGGGATGCCCAAATAACCTTTATTTGAGAAACTTTATCGTTAAATTGATTTTGTAACTCATCTAAATTTTTAGTTAATTCATCAATTATTGATTTTTTAGATTCATCACCTGCATTTAATGCATCAGTATTTAATTTTAATTCAATCTCTGTTTTTTCTATTTTATCCTTAATCTGAGTAAATTCATCTTCGAATAATTTCAATTGAAGTTTGTATAAAGTACTTTTGAAAGTAGGAACTAAATCTAAAGAACCTACGTAATTCTTTAATTCTTCATAAGCACTTTTAATATTTGTAAATTGTTCGTCAGGTAATTTGAAACTATCTCTTTGTTTTTGACCTATTGAATCATATTCTTTCTGCATATCAGAAAGATAATTTCTCCAACTAGTAAATATGGAATCAAAGAAACTAGTCCATATAGAAACTTTTTGTTGATCAGGCTCAGGAGTAGAAAAACTCTCTTTTTGTTTTTGATTTAATGAATCATATTCTTTCTGCATATCAGAAAGATAACTCTTCCAACTAGAAGCTACAGTAGAAAAGAATGTTTGCCAAAGTGTAACTTTTTGTTGATCAGGTTCAGGAGTAGACCAAATAATTTTATTTCTTTCTGCTTCGTCAGTAGTTCTTGCTAAAGCCTCCATTTTTGCTTTGGTCAAATCTGCTTCTTTTTGCATATCAGAAAAGTAAGCTGACCAAACAGATTTATCTGGAGATGAAATTTTAAGTTCTAAATCTGGTAATTTAGGAGGATTCCATTTTTGTAAATCTAATTCAGGGTAAACTGGTACTTTAATACCAGGTTCAACTTGTTTTTTCCCTTCCTCAATTGCTCTTAATAAAGTATCTTTAAAACCTAAATCTTGATTATTAATAGTCCCAGGTTTTACTTCTGTACCTTTAGCCCAATCATCTATTTGTTGCTGTAAAGGATTTTCACCAAATGGATAAACTATTTTAAATCCCGAAACATTTAATTCTGGAGCGACTTTGACTTGGTTATCTTTAAAATATGTTTCAAACCATTTTTGTGGATAATCTTCTCCAAAATTAGGAACCACTTTAATTACTTCAGGTAATAAATTCACAGGTAATTTAAAATCTGGAACAGTTTTAGCACTGTAATCTAACATCTCCTGGCGAAGTTGATCAAATGTTTTACCTGGAGCAGGATTATATAATTCTACTTTAAGATTTAAATTAGATTTTTCAGCTTGAGCATTAAGTGCTTGTAATTCTTTATTTGCGTCCCTTACAACAGAAGTTGCAGCCTTACCTATATTGAGAATATTTTGAGGAACTTTTTCAGTGTCTATTTGACGAGCACCTGCTTGTTGTTGCTGTTTATTAAATTCTTGATACATCTTTAATGTATCAGTAACTTTCTCACCAGTACTATCATCAATATAGTGATAATAAACATTCAATGGAGGAGTTTGTTTAGAAGCTTTTTTAATTGTTGAATTTAATTCATCTTTATTAAGAATAGGCTTTACTTCAGCAGGAACAATTTGATTTTGTGCAGTTTGAATATTTGCTTGAGGAGTTTCTCCTGCAGGAATAGTAATTTCTCCTGAAGGCCCAGAAGTTAATTTAATCTGTGTAGTTCCTATACTCTTAATATATTCTATAATTGACTTTAATTTAGAAATAATTAAATCTAAAGTCGTGATAGCTGAAGAAGCATCAATTAATAATTGATACTTTTCTTCTATTTGATTTTTTACATTCTCTAGTTTATTACTAATCCCTGTAGTAATACTCTGTCCAACTTTTTCAGCTTGTTTCTCAATTTGAACAGTTGCATTTCTAACTGGTTCAACAACTGCTTGTTGAATTGGTTCTTTAAGAGATGCAACTTGAGGTTTAAATTCTTGATTCGCAACTACATTAGCTTGTTGTTTTTTCTCAGAAACATTTATCTGAGGAGCTACTTGAGATACAGGAATATCTGAAGCTAATGCATCTTTCTTTCTTAGTAATTCGTCTAAAATAGAATTTAATGAATTCAGTTTTTGTCTTGCCGGATCAATACTAATATCTACTGCTCCAACTTTACTTAATCTACCTTGTAGATCGTCTAAAGCAGCAGGTAAAGTTTCTTTTAAAGTTTTCTGGAGAGCTCCTAATAAGGTATCACGTTTTATTTCTACTCCTTTTTGAACACCTGAAATTGAGTCTTTTAGTTGAAGAGCTTTAGCAGAAACAACATCACTAGCTAATGAGAACTGACGAGTAAATTCTTCCAATTGAGGATTAATTTGATCTGTAGGTTCTTTTCCTACAATTTCCATAAATTGCTTTAAATCTAATCCAACTAAAGATTTAAATGCATCAGAAAATTCTCTAATTTGATCTGAATTCAATCCCTCAATATTATATAACGGCACCAACAGTTGTTCTAAACCTGGTGCCATATTAGCTAACTTACTTAATTGATCTGTAATTTCTTTAGAAGCTTTTTGTGCTCCATCTCCTCCTTTTGTATACACTTCAAATGCACTAGATAATTTACCTATTATGGTATAAACTTCTTCTAATCTTACTCCAGAAGCTCTTAAATTATCAAAAGTTTTGACTTGTTTTTCTGCTTCTTTCCACTGAGGACCGAATCTTATTTGCATCATCAATGACATGGATTCTGCTAATGCTTTCAATCCATCCGAAGCTTCTTTAACTACAGTAGATATTTCACCTAGTTTAGTAACAAAACCTTCTATGGCTCCTTTTTCACCAAATGCACTAGTAATTGCCTGCTCTAATATTGCAAATGCATCTCTTAAATTTTCAGTGGCTAAAACAGACTTATCTAATGATTCTTGTAATTTTTCTCCTGCAGTCTTATAAGCTTCTGCATATTTAGTCTTTAACTCATTATTCATCCTTTTAGCAGTTCCTAAAAGGACATCTATTCCTAAAGATCTATAATCAATTTTATTATCTTCTGCTGCTTTTCTAGCATCTTCAGATAATTTAATTACTGCATCCGATACTTTATTAAATGCATCTACATCTTCTTTAGAATAAGCCTCAAAAAGCTGAGAAGTTAATTTAGCTTGTTCGATTTCATATTTTCTAGTTTCTTTTACTTTAGCCTTATATTCTTTATACTTAGCAGAATTAAATTGTTTTTGATATAATTTTTGTTCTGCTTTTGATAATGCAGAATATTGAGCTTGAGTTATAGATTTAAATTCTTCTAAATCAGGAGCAAAAAACTGAACACCCTGATTCTTAGGCTGTTTAAACCAAAATGCATTAGTTATTTCTGCATTTAATTTCTTTTCAGTCTCTATTCTATCTTTCTCTAATTCTAAGAATTTATCTGAGAAAGATTTTCTTATAGCAAATAAAGATTTTTGAAGATCTTCTTCTATCTTAATTCTCTTAGAAACTACTGTCTTAGCAAATCCTAAAGTCTTTTGATCTAATTCATTTACTAATTGTAATCCTTTAAGATATTTCTCTTTAAATCCTTCTGCTACATTACCCAATACTTCGGTAGCACTTGAAACACCTGTAATAGATTCTTTAGCTTGATTCGCCGAATCCGAAACTTCTTTAAAGGCATCTTTTCCTTCTACTTTTACTCCGATAGAAGATAATACTTTTGAAATTTCATCTGCACGAATCTCTCCTATAAATGCAGATCTAAATGTAGCCGCAGATTCAGCACCAGCTAAACTACTGAATATACCTACTTCTTTATTTAATCCTTGTCTCCAAAGTTGTAATGCTTCTTCTTCTGGCCTCCATTTACCCATTACAACATGAGGAATTACATAAAATTGTCCATCAATTTCTTTTGTAAATGTATTCTCAGTCATTGCATCCATTTCTTTTGTAATGACTGGTTTTGCATTACGAATTGCTTCTACTAAAGCCTTCTTAGTAGTTTCACCAAATCCTGTAAATAAAATTCCTAAAGATCCTAAATATTCTTTTTGTTTAAGATAATATTCCTCGTATGCGGCCTCTTGATCGGAAACCGACATAAGAGCTGCATCACGCTTCTTTAATTCTAATTCAGCAGTCTTTACATAATCTTCTAATTCGTATTTATATCCTTCTCTCTTTAATTGTTGATATAAAGCTATTCTATCCTTACCAAAAGTAGTAAGTAAAGAAAATGTATCGTTTAAATTACCCTTTTCATTCTCAAATTGTGCATCGAATCCTGATAAAGTAGATTCTAAAATTGAATCTAATTCTTCAAATTTTCTTTGTAAAGCTTCAGTGTTAAAACTAAAAGCTTTCTCTAAAATTCCTGAAAATTTTTCAGCTCTTTCGTTTAATAATTTGAATAAATCATCTAATTCAAGACCAAATCCTATTAATTCCGATCCTATACGATCTATTCTATTTGATTTTAGAGTCTTTTCAAATTCTTGACGTAAAGCTCTACCTGCAGCTAATTCTGCTCGTAAAGCTTTTTCTCCTCCTTTTATTGCATCTGAATTTGCTTTAATCCACTCATTTTGAGCCACTAAATCTAGCGTTTCAAACTGACGTAATCTTGTTAAAGCTCTTTGAGTATCAGCTAATTGACCAAATTGTTTTACTAACTTTTCTCCTTGTTCTGGACTATAATTTTCAAATGGATTAACATCTATTCCAGTTAAATCACTTAATTTCTGTAAATAAAATGCTACATCAAAAAATCTTAAAATACTATTCTGTACCTTTTGTTTATTAGATAATAATTCAATTTCTGATTTTATTTCTTTAATCTTTTGTAAATATGCATTTGCTTGATCTATGTTTGATTGATTTAAAACTTCATCAAAAACATTTTTTACAGAATTAATTCCTTTTAAAGTCGAAGAAATATCTAAGAAAGATTTTTGTGCTACGGATGAAAATCCTTGTACTGCTTCGGTACCATCTTTAAATTGAGCAATTAATGCATAGACTTTTTGTCCATCAATAATTTCAGTTTTAACCTTGTAAGTTACGTTAGCTCCTTTAAGAACCCCTAATTTTGCTGCACCTTGAATTACATCCTGCATCTTATTATTTGCAGAAATTAGGTCTCTATTTAAAGATGCAATAACTCCAGGCTCACCTATTTTACCTGCTTTAGTTAAATCTTTTTGTCGTTGAGATAATTGCTCGTACGTATTAATAACATTTTGTAATTCTGATTGTAATCCTCTTAATGTTGCATTTTGCTCATCTACAGAAACTATAACTTGATCTGTAGTAGATTTAAAAATTCTATATGCAAGATATAAAGATGTAACTAAAGTAACTATCCAACCTAATAATGTGAATTTCTTTAAAACTCCTATAACCGTATTAAATACGATTAGTAATTTCTCCCACACTTTACCTAACATTGTGGAAGCGCCAATTAAATTTTCTACAGCTATTGTGGCAATTAAAAATTCTGAAGAAACTACTGATGTAAATGTGGAAAGTACCATAGCTAAGGAACTTCCCAACCCAGAATTAGCAAATTTAGTTAACGAATTAGAAATTCCTGAAACTATTCTGCCACCTAAAGATTTACCAATATTTTGAGCTGAAGTCTTAGCACCAGATGAATTCATTGCGCTTTGAACTATCTTTTCAAAGTCTGAAGCCGCATAAAATTCAAAAGGTATTTTAATAGGACTTATTTTAAATTTTCCTTGTAAAGCAGGTATCTCCGCACCTTTAAGAATCTTTTCTGCTGCCGCAGCAGAAGGTGAATTTTCAATAGGAGATGTTTCAAACAAACCCTTTAAATTTGCATTTGCATATACATTTTCTCTAGCCATTCTAGCTTTAGTTCTAGCTAATTCATCAGCTAGACCCATTGCCTTAGCTTCTTCTAATGCAGTAGCTTCTGCAATTGCTGCTGCGTTATTATTAATCTGAACTTGAATAGCAATGTATTCTGCTTTTATTTTTTCAAGTTCTGCTCTTAATTTTTCTAATTGACTAACATTCTTTTGATTTCCTGCTGCTTGTTCAGCTTCTAAAATTACTATTCTCTCAGAAATGCTTACTGCTTGAGTTCTTATTTTATTTAAACTCATTAATTCTGATGTAGCAGCCTTAGCTTCAGCATTTACTCCTAATAAAGTAGAAATACCTTTTCTAGCAGCACCAAATAAAAGTTCTAATGCATTAGTTAATTGCTTAACCGGAACTATCATTACAAACCATGCAAAAGTAGCAGCACCTATTGCAGTGGTTAAAACAACAAATGCACCTGTCAAATTCTCAACTATTACACCTATAGGTCCTAACGCTAAAATAATATCGGTGAAAGTGTTTATTATATTTGCAGCAAATCCTGCAAGAGCCTTTAATACAGGTTCTACACCTTTAACAAAAGTTTCTCCTAAACCTTCTAATGCAGATCTTAAAGCTAAAAATCTACCTTGAAGAGTATTCTCCATTACATCTGACAGTCTCTTTGTAACTCCTTCAGAAGTTTTAAGAGTCTGTAAATAACGCTCTAATTCTGCTGAACCTATTTGAAGTAGTGCAGCAATGCCTGGACCTGCTCTTTGACCAAATAATTTTAATGCTTGCTCTGATGTAAAGGATGCTGCTTCTAATTGTTTAATAATTTCTACCCAACCTACGAAATCTCCCTGTGCATTTCTTATATTAAATCCTACTAATCCTAACTTAGAAGCTAAATCTCCCATAATCTCAGCTTCTTGCTTTGTAGGATTAAATAATCCATCTAAAGCACCACGTAATGCAGTGCCTGCCATTGTGCCTTTAAATCCTGCATCATGTAATTTAGATAAAGCACCAATTAAATCATCAAAATCCGCTCCTAATCCTTTTGCTAATGAACCTACATAAGTAAATGCATAACCTAAATTTTCTAACGTGGCATTACTCGAAATAAATGCTTGGGTTAATACATCAGCAGCTCTAGGAAAATCTTCAACTTTCATGTTAAAGGACGTCATGATATTAGTAATAATATCAGTCGCCTGTCCAAAATCCATTGCCGCAGCTTGAGCAAGTTTTAACGCTGTAGGTAATAAATCTATAGATTCAACAGCATTAAAACCATTACGTCCTAATTGAACTAATGCTTGAGAAGCTTGTAACGTAGTGAACCTAGTAGTTCTACCCATGTCAAAAGCAGCTCTTTCAAGCTTGTTAAACTGATCTGCAGTAGCTCCTGTAATCGCACCAGCTTGGGCTAAGTTATCTGATAATTCTTTATAACTAGCAATTGCCATTTGAAATGGAGCAGCAATTGCTGTGGACATCATTAAAAGTCCAATACTCCATGTTACAACACCTGATCTAAAACGAATCATTTGTGTTTCAAGATCAGTTACAGCATCTCTTATTCTTTGAACACTATCAACAGCACCTCCAGTTCTGGCAGCAAAACCCTCAAAAACTCTACCTAATGTTTTACCAATTGTTGCAGCAGATCCTGTAAGATCTCCTAACGAATTAATGTGTAATCCTGTTTCCCTATTAATTCCAATCCATTCATCTCCATACTCACCTAAATTCTTAATTTGTGTTCTAATAGTTTTTGAAGAATTAGTTAGTACGGTAAATAAAGATTGAACTTGCTTACTTACATTTGCAACTTGATTTCCATATGCTCTTGCATCTGGCTCTGATTCTTTAAATGGATTAGGAGTAGATCTAACTCGTTTAAATGCAGAATTTAATTTAGTAATTACTGCACTTAATACGGTATCAAATTCTCTTAATTCAGGAACACTAAATCCTGGTTTAAGAACAGTACTTCCTCTACCTTTAAAAATGGTAGTTTGAAATTCTCTTATGACTTTTTCAGTATCCCTAACCGCCCCTTTTAAAGTATCTAAATTTTTAGTTGCCTCTGTAACTTCTGGACGAACATTTAATGCTTTTTGTAATCCTAAATCTATATTAGTAGTTCTATACGAAGTTAATCTATTAAATTCATTTAAGAAAACATCTAATTCTGGAGGACGTATAGGTTGTTTACTAATACTTTCTAAAGTATTTTTTAGATCGTTTGCTTTTTTATCTAATGATGCAATTGCTTTTTCAGAATTTTTACTTCCAAATTCCTCTGGTCCTTTAGTTTGTAATTGCTTTTCGACATCTACTAAAGCTGTTTTATAAGATTGAAGTTCTTTTTGAGCCTTAGTTACGAGTAATTGTTGACTTCTATATTCTTGTGGAGAAAGAATTTTAGGAAGTGTTGCAGACTGAATTGATTGTATAGATGCTTTTAATTCTAAAAATGCCTGAGATAATAATTGAGCATCTTGATTTGCTGCCATTTCAGATCGTGATAAAGATCTGATAAAACCATCTACATTTCTTACAGAACTTTCTAATTGATCAAATGCAAGTTTTATGGCTTTAGCAGCTTGAGTAGCTTCAGCACTAACAGTACCTTGAGATTGTAAAACTGAATTAAATTCATTAATTTTAAGAACAATAGCACTAATATTTAATCGTAACTGTGTGTAGGCATTAGCAGCACCATTAACTATCGCTAGTTCTCTTTCTAATTGTTGAGCACTTGTTTGTGATTGTTCTTGTGCTTGTTTACTCGCTAAAACTTCTTCAGCAGTCGCTTGAGTAAGAGCTTGTTCACCTGCTGCTAAAGAAAAACTTGCTGATTTTTGCTGGTTTAGAGCAGCAGTTGTAGCTTGGGCTTGTGCTTCTTGTTGAGCATCTGCAGATGTTACTGCTGTAACGATTGGTGCACCTGCAGCAGGAGTAGGAGTCTTTTTCCTACTAGTTTTAGTAGGTGCAGCAGCAACAGGAGCAGTAGTAATTGCCTGAAGAGCTGTAACTACATTTTTAGGAATAGTTAAACCAGATAAAGATGATTTTACAGCTAATATATTTGTATTAAGATTATTAAAACTTGTAGATAAAAGATCTATTTTTGTCTTTGACTCTTCGGAAAATTTACCTGCAGCTTTTAAAGCAGACTCAATAGTTTCTGTAGGTTTTTTACCTAAAGATTTTTCTAATCTTTCTAACGAACTTATTATTGCTGTAATGCCATCTACAATCCTTTGTGCAGAATCCTTACTCTGATCTGTTAATTTTACAATTACATCTACTACTTGTTGTGTATTTGCCATTTATTTATCTCAACTTAGCAAAAGCACTCGCTAAACGCTTCCACTCTTTAGTTGTTTCACCAGGAGGAGGACTATGTTTAGATTTAGTTGCAGACATCCCTTTAGAAGGCCCTACACCTACAATAGATTTTAGACCCTCTCCATCCACATTAAAACCAAGCCAAGAAGCTAAAACTTCCTGCTTCCACTCAGCATCAGCCTGCTTCACTGATTCTCTAACAAATACACCTACTTCGCTGAGAGTATATCCCTGAACATCCCTCCATGTATGATTATGTTTAATTAAAAATTGTACTAATTCACCAATAGACGAGCCCTCGCCGGGTCTATCGCTGGAGTGGGCTCTGGCTTTGTTTCTGCTCCCAGAAACTTCTGAAACTTCTCCCCCAGCGATTTTAAGTTTTTTACTAAATCCTCTTGTGAATTTAAATTAACATCTAAAGCCACATTGAACATATCGACTACAACATCTAAAGGAAGCATCTTAATATCTTCTTCATGTAGTCCTGTCATTTCAGAAATTATTTCAGGAGCTTCCTCTAAAATTGTAGAAATTAATTCTGTAATAGAAGTTATATTTCTACTTTCAGAATCCAAGTCTGAAAGACTAAAATTCAATACACTAATCTTAGCCCCTATCTGACTAAACTTATTAGAAATGTAAGCTAATCCTTTTAAGGATAAAGGTTTAATTCTAAAAACTGTTGAAGCAATAGTATATTCTGTACCTGGAAATAATGATTCCCAATCCGAATCCTTTAATCTGACTTTTCCTGTATCAGCCATTTAAATTCCCCTAAAAAAGTTACTACACACTAAGTAAGAAAAGGGCCCTGTGGCCCTATAACAGGATTGCAGACAAGGAAACAGGGCAAGCTAGTACACTGCTATAGCTTGCCCTGTACCCCGTCATACAGACCCTACATTACACATTAGGAAATAAGAATTTCCATATATGGAGCAGTCGGGTGACCTGAATCATCCTTAAGGATTTCACCAGTAAACCCAATTGTTGCCCAATCGTCACCAATAAACGCGGTATCACCATCTGGCTGTAAGCTAACTTTCCAAGCACGAAGCTCAAGCTGATTGCCTTCCGGATTGTCTGAAATAAATCTTACCATACCTTCAAGTGAAGTATTAGCAAGACCATTTACTATCGTATAACTAACATCAGGATACGCTATGGTGTACTTTGGACCTGTAGCAGAAATATCTGAACCTTCTGCAATACCAATTAAACCACCACCACTATTAACAATAAAATCGTCACCTACATCAAAGAACGAAGTTCCTGCTGAATCAGTAACTACTGCATCACGATTATCGAAATACACTGCTGAAGCAACTTTTGCTGTAGCGGTAGCACCATCAACATCCTCACCTACTGAAAATGGAGCAGTACCTCCAATCGTAGTTAGATAAAGAGTGTTTGCAGCAACCTTATCACGAGCAACTACAGCAGTAGCACCTGAAGTGCCACCAGTAACAGTTTCACCTACAGTAAACGGACCTGACGCAACATTGGAATAAACTAATTTGTAGATACCAATATTCCGTTTGCCAGTTTCGTAATAAAGACCTTCTGCAGGAGTACCAGCGGTTAAAGTCTGAGCAGAAGCCTGACCAGCAGTCTGAGTAGAAGTAGTTTTATTGCCCATAACCAACATATTAAGGTTATCAGCATTTACCTCATCAAGTGTGAAAGTAACGGTTGGAGTTACCTGGGTAATTACAGTCTTGTCCTTGGCACGAAGACCTGCCATGGCACTGTAGTGGTCTAACTTTTCAATCGCGAGTGAGAAAGTAAGCGCAGGGGCATTACCCAGCGCCATTTCACCGGTGTAAGCACCGTTAATCCACGGATTGAAATATATACGACCTTTACCTAGGGTATAGTTGTCAGTACTTGGAGAAATAGGCATTTTAAAGCTCCTACATTAGTTAATGTCGAAATTGTTCGTAACCTAAAAACTTGTCTGTATATCTAAACTCGTAAATTAAACCAACACCTAAAGTGTTTTCTAAAATTTCTGCAATTTCACAAGTCCGCATTTCATATCCTATGCACAATTCTTCCTCAGTGCGTATTGTTGTAGTATTAGAATCTACATTTAAGAATACATTAAATCTTTCATCCAATTCTATCGCGGCTTGTATTTGCTGTAACTTTTCCCTTCCTTCTTCAAACACTCCAGCTTTTCTAGTTAGTTTAACAAAATATTCCAATTGGATTGGAAGAATTATGTCATACAATCCATTTCCAATTAATTTCCTAGTATCTGACAGTTCGTAATAGTGAAAACAAGGCAATTCTCTACCCCAAGCACCCCATATTCCACCATCACCTGCATAAATTCTATTATCTTGCCCAAATACGAATTTAATTCGTCTTAGCAATTCATCTACAATTTTATCCCTTTTAGTTTGGGTAGACATTATCTCCACCAACTAAAATATTCTTTAATTTTTCTAGTTGAATATTCATCAAATAAACCTATTGCTTTTTCCTGTGCTTCATCAGCCCAATGTGTGGCTTTAACAATTTGATATTTTACTAATTCAAATACAGGTTTAATTCTTTCTTCAATCCTTCTTCCTCTTGGTGTGTATGCTGTCAATCCATGTCTATCAATAGCATCTCCCTTTAAATACACTATCTTTTTACCAGTTAATGGACCATTCTTTCTTACAATTGTAAACCCCTCTTTCTTTTTAATATTCCTCATACTACCTATTACAGACTTACCAGTACCTCCGTAAATATCTACGTTATCTCCAAAAGGTATTGTTAAATGCTCTGCCTTTTTAGGTCTAATAATTCCTCCCCAGTTTAAAATCCTAGCATAAGTAGCAGCCTCACCTTCAACTACTATTCTAAAAGATTGTTTACCAGGACCTAAACCTCCTCCACCAATAACAATACTCCTAGCTAGTAATCCTGAACCTCCACGAAATTTTTGTTTAGCACTAAGAATTGCTTCTTGCTTTAAAACATCTCTAAATACAGGAAATAATTCTCGATTATAATATTTTTTCCATCCTACATCTACAAATTGTTCTTGTACTTTTTCTCTTACCTTTTTTAAACCTAAAGGTATTCCTACATGCTTACCACCTGAGCCTGGATTTGAAGGCCATCTAAAACTAGCCATTTACATCTACCGCACTACCATAATACACATACGGAGATAAAATTTCTCTAGCTTCTTGAACCAAACTAGAATCTATCCCTAACATTTCAGGAGCTATTCTGATTGCTCCTCCACTAAATCCTCCACTTTGAGCTGTAATTAATGCAACTCCCAAATGAGCTCTGCGATTATAATTAGCTACCGTTTGTAATGCCAATGCACTCTCAAGAATTGGATCTTCTTGAGCTGATTCATAACCTCCAGAATAAATGATCATTACATTATAATGATCTTCTTCAGCATTAGAAGTTATAAAATACTCATAAGGAGATGCATCTACATCCATTATCACATAATTCTTAAATACTTTGTAATCGGTATCTAATACTAATTGAGTTCCTTCTTCATCATATACAATAGGAGTACTTGTAACTGGAGTATTCCTTAATTTGATACGAACTTCTTCATCCGTATATAATTCTGTATATGTGTCATTAACAAACTGTCGCCCTGTATATGATGCTACTTGAGCATAAGCATAACGAGCAGCACTTAATAACATCTCATCTTCAGATACTATTTCTTCCGTAGTACGATCTGTAAGCTCAAGAGATTTAGCTGCTTGAGCTACAACTGAAGCTAAAAAATTATCAAGTAAGACAGTATCCATTATTTCACATCACTATCATCTGCAGAAACCATTTTATCCTGTACCGAATCCAAAATTCCCCGTCTACGAACTACTGGAACTTCAGGTGTTGCCTCAATTACTAAATTAGATGAAGAAGAACCTTCTTTAGTCTTACTAATTATCCTTACAGTAGTATTTTTACTAACAGAAGGGATCTTTTTAAGATCAGTACCTAATCTAGCTACCCATAAATCTTGATCTGTCTGAACAATCTCACCACGTAGAAACTGCAACTTATTTACATTATCAAAAAACCGGTGACGAACTTCGTAATATTCCATGTCATTCCCCAATTAAATTAAAATGTAGTGCGGCCACCATTGACCGCACTACATTATACCTATAGCTACTTATCAGGCAGCAGTCTTAATTACAGCAAAGGCCTCTGGAATAGCAGCACCCATTGCCTCACGTTGAATTACACGCAGATAAATCTTATCCTGTGCAAAGCCAACGTGCTCTGATCTTGCAACTGACATCGCCATACGATCAGCAATATAATAGTGCATCATATTACCAAAAATGATAAACGGTGTGCTTGCAGCAGAATCAGTAATAGAAGGCAGACTCTCTACCAGGGTATAGGGATAGCCCCAAATAGTGCCTGGATCTGAGCCAGAAGGCATACTGTAAATATACTCACCGCTAGGAGCACTAGCGGAAAGATCATCTTTGTATTCTTTAGTCTGCATCTTACGCAGGATATTGAATACAGTACGATGCATATACCAGCGGGCACCTGAAGAAAGAGTAGGACTAATACTGGACACTACATCTGCCAGGAAATCTGCATCTAGATCAGTAAATGCATCTTTGCCACTATCCATAGCTATATCATTTACATCTGGATCGTACATGATACCATTAAATGGATCAGAATTACCAGCAACATCGCCCATAAACGCTACACGATCCTCTTCCTTCGCAATTGCCTGAGCAAAGAGAGTCATCAGAAGGTTAGCAATAGCAATCGAAGAGTCAGCAAGCAGTTCTGAAGTAATCGGAACCAGTGCTGCCATCTTCTTAGCGATCATCTTCAGTTCGCCGAACGCTGGCTGAGTAGGACTAATAGTCTTACCCTCACCAATCCAGTAAACCTGGACGCCGCCAGTCAGTTTAGGCATAACAAGCTCTTCGCGAGCCATTGGAATAACAGTAGCCTGCTGACGCGCAATACCATAAGTCTCTAAAAGCTGAATCATGTTATTGCGATATTCAGTAGGAACTAGATAGCCACCTTCGCTATCTGTGCCTTCTGTCATATCCTTTACCATAGGATCACGAAGGAACACACCCTTTATAAAGGTGATGAACTTCTTTGCTTCCGCAGAGTCTACAAAACCATATGTAGCTTTCTGATCATAGCCGGGAATGGAGGCAAGAGAAAGAACCTTAGATTTCGTGTCATGTAAAGCCTGCTTCAGAGAATTAATC